>JACCDO011621667.1_pt1 | contig 42822 bp, 31 predicted proteins | sample 7446101 | NCBI WGS metagenome assembly JACCDO01 (sample SAMN15323440, study PRJNA562643) | freshwater metagenome | isolation source: river surface water | place: USA:Blue River Watershed | collected 2017-08-16 | reverse complement strand
GTCAACCACTGGTTGCATAAAATGATTGAATTTTAGTCAAGTAAGTTCAAATTAGTTTAGTTATATACAATTATAGGGTATAAGATACACATATTATCTGTAAAACTAATAAACCACCCTAACCTATTACAAAGGAAGTCGGAAAATATCATAGATTGGATTCACTGATATACATTGGATACTATTAGAATCCATTGAATCATCATGAATAAGTCTTCATATTGTAATCGTACTGACAATGCATCTCGGATCGATACCATATACCATCCATGAATAGTTTGATTATAACAACAGTCACTCATATTGAACATATTCTATACCATTGTACCTTTTCAAATACAAGACCAATGTTCCTTTTTCCACTACTTTATTTTTCGCATTATATGCTATTATATTACTGAAGCAAAGGAAGGGTTATTTCATCATTGCTAGGTGGTGTATAGAATGATGGGCAACAAAAAGTATTTCCTGTTGTAATGATGAAGATGACATTATTATATTATCTGTAGTAGATTCAGGGGTATTAAACTCGACGCAAATATTAATGTGGTCTTTAACGAAGTATAATAAATAAAATATATAAAATGTGTATCATAATAATAATAATACCTTAATCAATACTTTCACGAATATTAAGTGATGAATGAAATCTGTTTGTTTAAATTTTCACATTCATGTATGCTAGTATTAATATCTGTCTCGACTAATGTTTCTCTTTTATGTTAATAATATTTAAACATAAACGATGATGTATTACATGTAACATTTTCAAATATTGTATTATAATGATCAAATGAATAACGAACGTGAGAACCAATTGATGAATTAAAACAAATAGTATTCTTGATTGTTTAATCTTCGTGTTTTACCATTTTTAATATTGTTTTAAATTGTAATAATGGATAAATTGCATAATTAATTAATTGTCTTGATGTTACTTGAATTAATCATCATATAAATAAAAATTTTACACATAGCAGGAACAAATAAATCAAATTTACTCTGATTCTGTCGATACTGAAACACGTGACTATATATACATAGCTCAAGGTTTAGAAATTCCAATTCCAAAGTTTTAACTTTATGTTCTCTCGTATCCGCCCTGGGTCCGCATGAAGTAATTCGAGGCCGCAGTGTCGTTTTACCAAAGATTTTGATGTTGTAAATCTTTCTCTGTTTTGGTCAAGTAAACGTTTATGTCGAGTAAAATACCATGTTAATCAACTGTAAATATACTCTTTGAAGCATCTGCTTTTAGAGGGTTCCGGCTTCAGCTGATGGTTTTTTGGTATGGGCATTTTTTATTTGCACAGGTACCATCGACAATACAAAGATTTGTAAAGCAAATTATTAAGCTTAATTTGTATCGGCGCTAATATCTGCATACTGCGAAACTCATGTCATTATAATAGATAAATCACTTAATTTTGTTTAATAAAAGGAAACGACTGTAATAAAAATGAATATCTAATGCAAAAAATATTTAATTTGAAAGAATATGAGTGGGAAAGATTGTAGAGGAGCTAAAACGCGTAAAAGAAAGAAAGAAGCTAATTTGATTAATGTATTCGAGCTTAGCAATGATGCTAACCAAGGTAGCAATACATCATCAACATTAAATCGAAAAGGTACCTTAAAGAATACAAATGATAGTAGTGCCGTAAATATTGTTACTGGTTCTGATCCAGATGTAAGTGTATGTGATACAATTGAAAGCATCCATGACTATAATTTGCAAAATGAAGGAGTGACTATTAGTACTATTAATGGTAATGATATGACATTGCTATCAAAAGATGTGTTAGAAATATCATGGGAGAAAATTGTTGCATCTTTTACCTTCATGTTTGAAAACATATTTACCGAAAATTCTAAATTATATTTTGATGTTGCAAGGAAAAAACTTGATGGTGCAACTGTGAAGTGGTGTCCAATTATTTTGTTAGACACACTAATATCGTTTGCTACAGAAAATTCTATTAAACTGAAGTGTAATGAAGCATTAAAACGGAAATTTAATCAATACAATGCATTGCATAAAGCTATTTGTGATGTAGTGTCAGAAACTTATGTTGCAAATAGCTATTATAGATTGATTAAAACCAGAAATCATATTAATAATTATACAGAAATATTTACAGTAAATATTAATATTGTTGACATACCTAATGAGTGGACAACAGCAAATAACTTTAAGATTTATACATGTTATCCAATATCGACATCAAAGATTAATTATAAAGTGAATGAAATGGTTGATAGATTAATTTCTCACGACATTATAAAAGAAAAAGAAATAATGGAAGTTGTAAAAACTGTTGTTACTAACATATATAAGAAGCATTTCATTATAGCTAGGGTAAATAATGCAATTGGTTTACAAAAGCAAGATTCAAATAATTTTTCTGAGCTGCAGACGTCAATAATTGATATTAATAGGTATGTTATATATTTAATTTTTTATCATCAAGTTTATTCAATAATTATATCAAATATTATATTATATATTCTGATGTATAGGTATGATGATCACAATGATACTAAAATCATTGATCTGTATGATGTATATGTAAAAAACAATCGTTTTATTGACAATCATTAATTTTTATTGGTATTAATTTTCCAGTTATTATATAGCGGCAATTCATGCACAATTAGTGAAATGAAATACTTGGTTATCATCTCAATCGAAAAGCGTGCAATTAATTAAAATGAATACTTATTGCCATCGCTACTTATTCAATATTATGTGCGATTTATTTTCATTCTTGGCGATAAAATCTCTCTAAAAAATTATATTTTAAAAAAAGGGAGTAGAAAGCATTTCGGTACATTATTTGATATTTCTAAAAAGCTTATTCTAATGAAATTAAGAGAATAATTGTAATATTGGCGCTAAAGAATTGCATCGAAATTAAAGTGCATCTTTAATCATACGTCTATTATGATCGCTACGTAGCAGCATGGGCCCGTAAATTTGGGCTTGACTGTGGAATAGTAGAATCAAAATTTCCAAGGGAGTAAGAATGGCATTCTAAGCCATTGACATTGCATGTTTTAAATCTCTACATCTCCAAGAATAGATATAGTATATATTCATTCATTACTTTAATCCGTAGATTACGTTTTGGTTTGACTGATTTTTGATTGCTAATGATTTCTTTATGTTATTCGTTCAACAATAAAATATAAAAAATTTTAACAAATGAAAATCGTTTGTTATTTTTATAATATTTAATACATGATAGTATTACAATTATTACATCTTCTGGTATCATTATTCTAATGTACTAAAGCTTCTCACAAATTGCGCGTATTAATTGTATTTATTTCATCGTTTGCACTTAGAATTTTGATTTTGCGAAAATTAAGTGCACTGGGTTAGGTCAAAAATAAATATTTAAAAGTAACTTAAAAGTAAATTTGTATCATTAATTATTTATTTATCTACAACAGTTTGTTTTTCTCGAAATATTTCATTAATTGACTAAATAATTGAAAACTTTCAATAGATAATTTATCATGTATCTCAATATTAGTTTTTGACAAGATATTAATTGCTTTTGACGATGGAGTGCAATAAATAATATCGTAACATAATAATATAGTTGGTATGAACTCATGAACCATGGCATTTGAATACATAATATCCAAATATTCCGAGTCTGGGTTATCTTTAGATTTACTTTTATTACTAATTAAATATTTAGCACCTCTAACACGAATATCTGAGGATATATTTGTAAAATACAGTACAGCATCATCAAGAATAATTGATAATTGATTAAAAATGAAATCTTTGAGAGTTAATATGGGACATTCTCTTAAAATATTCAATCCTTTCATAATAGCATTGAAAAAATAAGATAATGGTGGGTATGATAATAACAGTGTTGATGGTATAATTTCATCGTTAACTTTTTTATTACCAATTCCTGTAATATCTCCAGTACTATTTTCATTAGGCATAAATAATGGTATCATTTGCTCCTTACTAGTAAGATCATCTGCTTCATAAAAAAAGTTTTCTGTGGCCAGCATATTTTTAAATTGTGATAATGATGCCGTCCATTCACTAACCACTTTGTTGCCAATACTATTTTTAAAAATAGGAATAATTAAACCAACGATATCACAACCAACTTGTCCCATTCGATTGCCTAAAAACAATGTTTGTTCTAATATTTGTCTTATAGATGAACCATCATCTATACTTGGGAGCAGTATACATAACTCATGTAATAACATGTTTGCTTGATTCGTAGACCATGAACTTAGAATTGAATTTGATGAATAAACGCCTTCGCTATTAACTTCAAATAATGATTGAAATTGTGATACGATTGAATGCCATGCTGCCCGATGAACTTCAATAATTTCTATTGCTTTACTGTGTGGTCCAATACTCCTTGTAGATGTAACATTATTATCATTACTATTATTGTTATTATTATTATTATCATCATCTAACAAATTAGATTTTTTTATACTTGAAAGTATATTTTCATCACCATGGACAGTTTTCTCGATTAATTTTTGTAGCCAAATAGTTCTTGCTTCTAAAAAATCCATTTGTAATTTAGATTCTGTTGCAAGTAAAGAATTTTTCTTTAATATTTCACGTTGTTGATCATTTAAACTAATGAAAATACTATCATTTTCACGCTTTTCTTTATCGAATTGCCTATCTAATAATAGACTATCTAACTTCCTAAGCGTTGATAATATTTGAATTTCTCTAGCTAAAGAGACATTTTCTGTTAATAAATTTAATAACTGTTGTCTTAAATTCACAAGGGTTAAATGAACATCATCAACAATACTTTGAACAACATTACATCCGAATTTAGTGTTACTAAATGACGTGTCATTTGATCTAACTGATGTTGCTAAAATATGACGTTTCTCTAATCCATTGACAAAATGAGCTAATTCTAAAGCCTCGTCATGAAATCCTAAATAAATTATTTCAATTAAAAATTATTTGTAGAAGTAGAATACTAAAATACTTACCGTTTCTTGCACATGCATCAACTAATTGTGGAACTTCTAGTAACTCCACCAATTGAGATTGATGTTGTAACGTCTTTCTATTTCTTTTATGCAGGTTAACAAAATGATTGACACGATCTTTAAACAAACCACATGCGTTATTTAACAATCCTAACTTTTCATTTAATTCTGTCGACATCTCGTTTATTTTCTTGTCTTTTGAACTCAAGTGTGATGAACATGTTAAATTTTCTATAAATACTTTGTAATTATCGAGGACTAATGCTTCTAATTCATCATTAACTCTCTCTGATTCTAACGCTAATCTTATTGGCTCATTCTTTAAAGACTGTAGTGACTGCTTCGTATGAGTTGGCTGCGACATACTAAATAATAACTCAATTGTTCAATATTAATACCTAAGGATCTACGTATTTATATCTAGGTCGAATAGCTACTCGAATGGTTAATTTGAGTTACCAAGGACACCTACCAAATAAGACATTGTAAGACAAACCAGATTAAATTTTGACGAGTACCGGTACAATTTTATTTCATTAATTTCTAATATATAATCGGACGATGAATGAAATTGTTTTATTTGATGCATATGCAGTGATTGGGTTGATTTAGCAGTTTTATTGCATCTTCTAACTGATTTAGATTGGTACCTACTGGTATATAATAGTGTACCGGTAATTTAGTTAAAGATTATTGATTTTTCCCCCGGTTACTGGGTCCTGAGAGTCTGAGTTTCTCAGTCAACTAAGACTCGAGTATTGTGTCATATAGTAAAGAGCTGAGTAAACTATAGTTACTCATCTTGTTATCATTTGTCCTTATCAACGTAACGTGAAATGTCTAACAGAGTAAAATCGAAGAAGCCTGCATTTGTTGATAAAAATAAAAGATCTGGTACTACAAGTACTGTTAGTTCAACAGGATACATAATTGTTTTTTCTTTTATTATCTTAGTATTAGCGGTAGTATATGCATTAGTTGGTAAAGGGTTGTATGCAAAGAATGTTGGATGCGCTAATGGTTACGAAGCTTATAATGGTGAATGTATACTAGTTGCAAATATTCCAAGAGGGGCTAATCCTGATGGAAAGCCACGAGAAGCAACATCAGATTGCAACGATAGGCATGAAGAATGTAAAGCATTTGCTAAACAAGGTGAGTGTACGAAAAATCCTGGTTGGATGACTATAAATTGTCCAAGAAGTTGTCAAACTTGTCATTTACGTGATCCGAAAATTAGATGTGATCGAAATAGATTAGGTATAATTACTGATCCTGTATATAATCCAGGTGATATGAGTGCTATGTTTAAATCAATTAAAGAGAGATTTTCCGACAAATATGATATTGAGGTAAAAAGTGAAGATCCATGGATTATAACTTTTGATAATTTCTTGTCTGATGCGGAAATTAATGCACTTATAAGTACACAAACAAAATGGGAACGATCTACAGATACTGGATCTACGAATGAATTTGGAGAAACCGGTAGAATTTTATCAAGTGGGCGTACTAGTTCAAATTCATGGTGCACAGCTGATTGTGAGAATCATCCTGACGTTCAATCTATTATAAAAAAAATTGAAGATGTTACATTAGTTCCGTCAGATAATTATGAGTCATTTCAAGTACTCAGATATGACTTAGGTTAGTAATTTTATTTTTAATTTATTATCATGATAAAACTAACAAAACGGATAATATATTATATAGGTCAAAAGTATATAACACATCACGATTATGGCTCTGAGGAAGTTCATTTAGCTTGTGGTCCTAGAATTTTAACATTTTTCTTGTATTTATCAGATGTTGAAGAAGGTGGTGAAACAAATTTTCCTACATTAGGTATCGCTGTTAAACCTAAAAAAGGTCGTGCCTTATTATGGCCAAGTACCCTTGATAGCAATTTAGAAACGCAGGATATCCGGACGCTGCATGAAGCTAGACCAGTTATTAAAGGTAGAAAGTTTGCCGCGAATTCTTGGATTCATCTGTATAATTTTGTTGTACCTAACTTGCATGGTTGCACTGGGACATTTGATGAGTTATAGTCGTGAATCACTAATATAAATTGTATTTTATTAAGAATAGTATAATTTAGAGCAAATGTTGGGTAAATCGTACCTTTAACATGTACTTGTAACAAACAACAAACGAACGTACAACTACCTGAAGGGTAGGTACAACACAAAAACCGGAACTAAAGCTTGTTGTTCAGAAACCTTGAGTCTGAACCATTTGTCACCGAAAAAACATTTCGTTGGACTCTTTGTTAATCTTTTGTTGCATCGATTTGCCTATGGAGAAATACTCTAGTGTTTTAAAAGACTATCCTTGTCCTTTGGTATTTGTATTAGGTTCTGTAGAAGGGGAACCTGATATTCATGATAGATTAAGTAGTACATTGAAAAATGCATTTAAAGAAAGTGATTCTCAAGAATTACCACCGATATTAATGAAAATTGTAGGCAATGATCATGTATTTTTACAAAAAAAAAGGTTATTAAAAGATCAAACTATTTCTGGTAATGTAGTATCATTAACAAGTACTTCTACATCAGATTCGTTATCACCTGGAATATTATCTTCTAGTACAGCAACACCCACAATGTCATCATTATCTCCGTTATCGAGTTTATCTCCACTAACTTCAAGTCCAGTATATTTCCAGCCATCATTTGAAGGTATCTTAAAATCTAATTGGTTAGATAAACATCATCAAAAATTACCATCAGTAATCATTTTAACTACAGCTTTTTGTGTCGATTGGACAATGAATGAATGGAATCGTCGAGAAAGTTTATTATTAGAAAAATATAATTCAATTAAAACCTTAGTTTGTTCTCGGGATCATGTAAAAATTATGGTTATTGGAATTAAAACTGGTACAGGAGCTATGGAGAAAGATATTATGGATGAACGGGTTTTATCCTTTAAAAGACATTTACAATTAGATAGTAAAACATTTACATTGCTTAATTTAAATGATATTGTTGATTCGTCACCTGTTATGCGTCGATTATGTAAATCAATACGTGAATATTCAACGGCATATTATAATTCCCAATGTAAACTGTTGAAAGCAAAAGAAAAATTAATTCATACGGTAAAAAATCAATTTCATGAATCTGTTTTAAGCGCTAGATATAGTTTTAAATTGGGTTTTTTTAATGAATTTTTGGGTCAAAAAACACAAAGTATACGCTATTACAGACAATGTTCTCAAGTTTTGGCTGATCTTTTAAAAATTATAGATGAAGATTGGATTGAACAAGCTAAAACTGTTGCAGAATATGCAAATTTTAAAATAAATAATATTTCGTTTCAAAGTGGGAGTTATAAAGATGCAACGATGCAATTTTATTTTCATATTACATCATTTTTAAAAGTATTTACATTTGTCCCATGGAGTCATTTTACATGGTTATCAGAACAGTATATTGTATTTGCAGAATTGTTAGAAAAGTATAAATTAAGTGATAATATGGAATTAGATCAAGCATATTATTATCAAAATGCTGCCCGATATTCTATTAAAAGGCAAGCTGCATTTGCTAGAGCTCAAAAAATATCAGTGTCTAAAGTATTTGATGATGATGATAGTGATGGTTCAAAATTAAGTCCTACCAGTAATACACAAGATATTGATGAAGATGAACAGATTCGTGAAAATTTAGCGGCTAAATTTAAAACTCTAATTATTTTGCCTCCTGTATATGTTGGATCTGCACCTCGTTTTGTTGATCCCGTAATAGCCCATACTAACTCAACTGAAGAATATGAATTATTATTAAAGTATTATTGTGAAGAGCAAGAAATGCGTATTAATCATAGCAGTATTGTAATATCATTGTTAACAAGAGCTCAAAAATGTATTAATCCATCGCATAAAAGAAGACTTGCGCATTTATACACCTTTTTTGCTGAACAATATATATATGAAAGTGACTTTAATTTGGCATTGAATTATTATATTAAATCGTCCCAATATATAGCTTCTGAAGGTTGGATTAATTGTGTTATACCATTATTAAGAAAAATAATGTCGTGTACTTTTTATTTGGGTAAATTGAAACAATATATTTCTGCTTTGCTACAATTATTTTCAGTTGCAAGTGAAAAACATTTAACAATATACGAAAAAGAAGAACTTAATTTTAAGTTATTATCTGCGATAAAATCTTGTAAAAATGTGCATAATGATGATGTTATCGATGAAGAAAATGTTGCACCTAATACAGAATATTTAGTAGACAATTTAGAATATGGCTCAGCTGAATCCTCTAAAGATTTAATTGAATATGAATTGCCTTTAGATTATATAATCGATATGACAAAAGCAAAATTGTTTGACACTCGAGTGAAATTTGATCATTTATCTGTTCAAGTAGGTGAAGAAATAAACGTTTCCGTAGCAATAAAATCTTGTTTCTTAGAGCCAATAACATTTTTATCCATGGAAATTCATTTTACAAATGACTGTATTATTAAAATATTCCATAATTCTAACGAAGAAAATCCTAGTCATGATTATAGAAATGAAGAAAAATTTTGTTTAACGTTTCATCCTGATCAAAATAATACGTATAATTTCAAAATATTTATTTCGGAAACATGTTTACAAGCTGAAAAAGATGCATATATATGCATTGAAAATATCTATTTTGCTTATAATATACCTTCGAGGAATAGTTCAATGAATAATAAAAATCAAGTTAAATTTTTGATATCTGCATTATCGTCTAACTTCATGAAATTAAAAGATGTATTTGGAAAATATGACAAATCACTTAAAGACATAACGGTTTTCTCCAATGATCCGAACTCTGTATTGCATATCAATCGTCCATTATCCACAGTGACTTTATTAAACGAGAATACTCCTATTCAACTACTGCAGGGTCCAGTTCAAAAAATAAATTTATTATTCTCTTGTGGTAAAAATGATATTTTGAATGGTCGTGTGTACATATCAAGTGATTTTGTACCAAATGCTATACAAAATAATGCATTATTTTGGTATCCAAATTTTAATGGTACTGACGTAAACAATTTAGATGTACTTCCTAAAGATAAATTAGACCAAATCCCGTTTCATCCAATCATGCTGAATACGTCATCTATGCAACCAAATCAACCAATTTTATTACCAAATTTAGCTCAGGATGAAATTTTTTGTGTGCCAATATTTTTACGTTCCGTTACACATGGTTCATTCAAAATTAGATTGTTTATTGAATACAATAGTAATGCTAGTTTATCTATGCCTATCTCAAAGGATTTTGAGGTAAAAGTTATATTTGAACGTCCTATTCAAATGACTTATACAATGAAATCATTTAAAGATGCACCATGTGGTGTAATCAATGATGGAAATATGTCCTCTATTCTTAGAGGTGATACTATAAATATGACTGCTACCATAACATGCATGAATGCTCTTGGAAATGAAATTGAATTAGTCGGTATGAATTTACGTCTCGATGATAATAATTTATCATTATTTAAGTTATGCGATGGTAAAACCTCTATAAATATGTTAAACTCATCGGCTATAAGACTGAAAAAAGGTGAAGTATATGCCAAAAGTACAAATGTAGCATGTCTATCATCCCCAAAAGTGGAATTTTACAGTGATGATAACATTCGAATTAATAACCATAGTCCAATAATTGCAAGTTTTGGCAGTTTATTTTTAGATTGGCGATTAGTTGATAATAATTTATTTTCTAAACCATCTGGAGTTACTATAAATAGTGACAATTGGTTACTAAAACTTGGGCCCAGAGAAAATAATAAAGTTGATAATTCTCTTAGTGCAATCGATTTAACTATAGTTACTACAAGAGTATGTGATATGAATTATATTGTACCATCGGTGCAGCTATTAGATCCACCATTTGATATTGAAGTTAAAGTTCCAACCGTAGCGAAAACTAGTTATGAATTTACTCTTGAAATGATAATTACAAATAAATTATGGACGTACGAAAGAATTGTCATATCTACGAAACTGTGTGACAATTATATAATTACTGGTTTTATTAATACTGTCGTTGAAATATTACCTAAAAGTCAGCAGAAATTAGTATTTACGGTTGTACCTATTAAATCGGGTAATTTTCCGCTTCCAAATGTCAGAGTTTCGTGGGAAAAAAATGGATATACAATAATCGATTTAGGGAATAATGAATCAAGCTGGAATATTTATATTAAACCATAAAAAATATTACTTACTTACAATATATCCTTCCATTAAACCATTTTTTTTATATGTATTCATTGTATTAAATAAGAAATCCATCCATTCTCCCTCACCATAATTCTCTTTATTTCTAGCATGATGGAAATGATGATGAGCAGATCCTCTAGCATGTAATAAACCGATATTTTCTAAAATTGTATTGTGAAAACAATAACCAGAATGAGTTTCGTATGTTTGCCTAGTTCTTAAAAAAAGCCATACAATTATAACAATTGGATGACAAGGAAATATTAGAACACCTAATACAGTAGGTGTAACATTAGAATATATGTTTTCGAAAAGTGAACTGTATTCACTTGCAATACTAATAGTATGATTATATTCATGATGTTGTTTATGCAATGGGTATAATAGTGATGAATGCAAACTGCGATGAGTCCAATAAAATGCAAAGTCGTTGGTAGTTTTAGCAAGTATAAAGCATTTAATTAATTCCAAAATATCGGGTAATTGATCGTCAAAATTTTTCATTCCAAAATATGGAAATAAAGGGTAGACTAAATAAGCAATTAATGGATTTATGAATAATTGTACGCAAAATGCTTCTAACAGTGATTTATGTATTAATTTGCTGTCAATATTACTAATTTCAGAATTTTTTAATTTATACTTTGCAAATAAATTATATTTGTCAAATATAAAATATAATAAATTCCATCCAATATAATTTATAATGTGTGTGAATGATAATAAAAACGTAAATATCAACCTATTATCTTCATTCAGAATATGACGAAGATATTTTACAAAACTTAAGTAAAATGGCGAATAAACTAATACAGTAAGAATAGCTCCTAATAAACCATTTTGATATACCACATCACGAGCATAGACCCTTAAAACGTAGAAGAAATCCATTGACTTAATTGTTACACGGTTCAACTTGTTGAACAAGTCTTGCGTGAGGGTGAAGGAAAAGGAAATGTTCTTCTGTCAGACTTCTGATTGAAGTCGGGACTGTTCAAGGCCGGTGCATACCGGTACACGAAGGCTATCAAACAGCAGCTAACGTCAATGTATCGACTAACAAATAGACCCATTAACCTATCTTCGCCCATTTTTTCTTTTAAATAGCATTATTAGTTTCGTATAGCTTAGTTACCCATCAGATTACCGGTAATATGCCGGTACTTTATAAAATGTGATTTACCTCGCGATGCGATGATACTTTTGGATTCAACCTATCTCGCCCGTATCGGTCATCTGCCAGTATTGCTATGGATAAGACTGCTAAAGTGAAGAATAACTTAGGTGTTATATTTACGTCGTGGGTAACGAAACAAAATCCTTATTCTAAAGTATATAAACGACGTTTTATGGTTTTGACAACAGAGGCTCTTCATTGGTTTAAACGTGCTGAAGGATATGATTTATTTGGTGAAGAAAGAGGTCATCTTGCCCTTGATTCAATTTTAAATGTCCAATCAATAATAGATGAACCAAATATATATCTTATTCAATCAACAGATTCAAAGAAACGATACTTTCAATGTGATAATGAACAATTAAGTAATGAATGGATAACAGCTATAAGAAGTGCAATAAAAAATTATAATGATAACATTGGTAAAAATGTTCGTCGTAGTAGTATTTCTTCGATAGTTGGTGACAATTTACCTTTAAATAATGATGACGCTGGAGATGTAAATATTATAATTGTGTCATTGAAATCATTATCTAAATTAACAGAAGTTGTTATCGCTAGAAATCCGTCATTTGGCCACACTATTATTATATCAAATGTGCAAAATGATGATGTGTGTACAATTTCATTGTCAAATGGTGGATATGTAGAGTTATCAGCAGCAATTTTGTGTTCATATGCTGAAGATGGTATAATACATAATGTGCCAGTTCAAAATGTTATGTTGGCATCTTCGTTAAACTTGTCATTTTCATTTAGTACATTTGGTGCTAATAACAGTGATAAAAAAAAGAATAAAAATGATGAAATATTGAATATTATTAGGCTTATGATAAGTAATGAATCGGCCACAATTCAACTAATGCTTGATTTAATGGTATTATTTGTGGGATTATTTTCAATTTCATCACTTACTCCAAATACGTCTTTAGTTTTTGTATTTGCATATGTACTTGCTGGTTATAATGTATATACTATAGTAAATTCGGCAGTTTTAGAAAAAAATGTTGCTGTTGGCAAAAAATTTAATTGTATTATTCAAGGACATTCATTTACATCTCCAGATGAACCAATTCATATTCAAGATGCGATTCCAGAACGTTTCATTGCTGGATGCGGTAATGATATGGATGAAGCTAGACGTAGATGGGATATTACACGTCATTGGCGTGAAACTGAAGGCTTAGATAAAATATTACATGAGGAGCAACCATATTTCAACATTATCAAAGCCCATTATCCTCATTATCATGCGGGTCGCGGAAAAAATGGTCATGTTTGTTATTATGAACGGCCTGGTGGTTTGGAATTAGATGAGTTAATGTCAAGAGGAATTAATTTAGATAAAATGTTAAGACATTGGTTATTTGTTACGGAGTATCAATGGGAAGTATTATTAAATGGGGATCCACTCGCTAAAAGTATTGCAATTATTGATGTGGATAAAGTTAGTTTAACTGATTTAGCTGGTGATAGGTTGGACTTTTTAAAAAAAACTATCTCCTATGCTAATCAACATTATCCAGAGAGAAGTTATGTCATTTATATAGTAAATGCCCCGTCGTATTTTACGTGGATATGGGCCTTAGTTAGACCATTTATTCATGAAAATACTCAAAAAAAAGTACGTATATTATCCAAGAAGCATACATTTGAAGGTTTAAAAGAGCATATTGATGAATCTCAGATACCTGTTTATTACGGCGGAAAATTAGATTATGGTACTGGTGTTGATAGTTGTCGTACTGATGGTATTGAGGTGTTGGAATTTAATAGATACGTGGAAGAATTGAATAAAAAATCAAAAAGAAATACCATAATTCCTTTCAGTGATAATCATGATGGAATGAAAGATTCACAGCAACCAAATTTTGAGATAACTGTTGCGGATGAAATTCCAGCCACACCTATGCCTATGAATTTAAACTCTAATGGTGATTCAACAGATGACAGTCTCGGCAACAGCTCACCTAAAGTCACTAATAGATATCGTCTAATGAGCACCAGTGTAACTCCTGTAAAATCGAAGTAAATAATTTTATTTATACCATGGTACCGGTACCGTTATTTTCGTTTCTTTCGACTCGATTTCCGACAAGTTTTGCGACACAATCGAACCGATTCGGTAACATACCATTGGTACCATCTTGTGTATCGCTGACGACTATATTAATTGCGGTGTAATTAATTGCTTGTTTTCGCTATGGCGAATGATTTAGGAAAAAGTGAGGACAGCATTCTAAATCCAGCTGTTGAAAGTTCACTAGAAATATCAGCTTCTAGTACTGAGGCAAAGGATCTATCCCCTTCTGAAAAATGTTCAAATATTTTTATTATATATGATCACAAAGGTTACTATTATAGTTTACATCATTATTTATATCATTATCTGATATTAATTTCTTCACAGCCAAAAATAATGAGAATGTCTTAAGAATGCGTAAAGAATTAAAACATGCTGGCTATAAAATATATTGTTATGATGGTGAGTCATTTGGGGCAAAGGTATCAACATTGTTATCTAGTGCTGGTGATAATAGTTTGCCTAAATCAAATAGTATTCAAGATATCTCATCGTCCACAATAACCAATTCTAAAATTGATCAACATATAATAGATGGTATCAATAAATGTGCTGTAGTGGTATGTGCAGTAAGTAAGGAATTTAGATACAATCATCATTGTAAAGATGTTGCTCTATTTGCGAGAGATTTAAAACGTAGTAATCCGTCTACAGGACCAGAACTACTATTTTCTATGATGCAAGGAGATTATACTACACAATCAACACCATTTCGAGTAGACGGTTGGTTGGGACATTTAATGAAAGATGCGTTATGGTATCCAGCATGGAGCCGAGTTCATATTGCCGGAGCATCTGAAGCTATTGTTGCAGTTATATCGTTAAAGAAAAAACAAATTGTATTAGGAGAAATTCAAGACGATATATGGCAAGAAAGAGCTAAAAAATATGCATCAACACATGAAGTATTTGCTCCTCCGCCAACCAATGTTCCCAAAAGTCCTATCGTTTTACTAATGGATAAAATGAAGTCGAAAAAAGTTATACAAAAGCATGTTACGCCTCTTAATCATAATTTAGCGTTTAGGTGACAAATATTTGTAAAAATACCATTTGTAACTACTTGTAATATGTATTTTTGACTATTTAATTTTGCTCGATAATAATTATGTATTACTGTAAAAAGAGATTAATCGCATTTGTGTGTATTAATTTAAATACAAAATTATTTTTTACTTTTCCTATAATTTGGATTTATCATAGGTAAACCATATTTAATTAACCATGTATAAAACCAATAAATATGCAAAGACATTGCTAACAGTGAAGGATATAATAATAATGGTTGTAGGGTTTCAGCAACTAATATTACCCCTACTAAATATCCATGATAAATAATTCTAATTAAGAAGAATGAAAATCCAAAAATGGCATCATTTCTATACTGGGGATTTATGTGTCCAATTGATAATATGAATGTAGGAATTTCTTCAAAAAAAGTTAAACAGGCAGGTATAGCCATGTTGTTATATAACCATAATCCAAAGATTCCAGTATATATAATATGATGAACATAGCCCGATAATGGATCGATATGTTTTGGATAAAAAATAGAACCTAAAATTAAATCAAGAATCATATATGCGGTAAAAAAATATACAGCAAATACAGCAAGAGGGTCATATATGTGGACATAATGATCTAAACTTTGGTTAAATGGGTATAAATATACGAACTTAATTGATATAATTGTTGTTACAAATGCATTTATTAATGCTGGGATCCATGCTAATCGGGCCGTAGGATCTGGTACCTTGTCATCTGTCGATGCAAGATCCTTCTCAGATTTTGGCATTAAATCTGCGGTTGAATTCAATGCTGCACCAAACTCTTGGGTGAAACTTGAATTTTGACAAGTAACCAGCTCGAGTTGAAGTCAACTTGTCAACTTGATGAATCCGGTACACCGGTCATGGTACAATTAGACGCCTAGTATGTAGCGATTTGATTTAGTCTGCGGGTAAATTAATACCAACTTTGTAGGTGTCTTTTGCGACTGTAGATCTACTGTAGTCAAGTTTCAGATACAATATGGTCCCTATATTTTAATGACTAGAAGTAGGCCGTCATGTTTTATAAAAGTCAAAGCACAAAATATATGACAAAAAGCATACTACTATATTGAATAAATTAAAACAAATTATATATTTTTACAATTCTTTTGTATATGTGGTTTAAGGTAATCCATTCGTTACTATTAAGGCAAATAAGTTATGTTATATTATCATCATTTTATTTTCAAAATCTATTTTAGTAATAGCAATCATAATATATATGGGAGTATGCCCTCATCGTAATGAAGTAATTAATATAATTTGATTATTAAATGTTTTTTTTAAAATCTGCGTTCATGTTTTTATTTTCATTATTATGCACATGTAAACCTTCAATATTCTCTTTACTAAATGTTTTTTTTATGACATGTTTAATTGGTTTAATAACATAAGTATTCGACCATGAATAAAACCAATAAACATGCATAGTAAACGTTAAAAATAGTAATGCTTGGATTACGATCTCAAGACTTTGATATTTCTGATATGTCAATATGTTGCATACTATAAAATAAGCATGTAATATTATTCTAAATATCCAAAATGACAAACCAAACCCATAATCCGATCGAAAAGATTTAAACACGTGCCCTAATGCAAGCAAAAATGTTGGTATTTCTAACAGAAAAAATATTCCAAGTCCTTTAGAAAATAATCTGCTAGTTAAAATTGCACCATTTCCAGTGGTACAAAGTATAACTATCCAAATATACACAATATGATGAATCCATCCGGAAAGAATATCAATAGCATCAGGATAGTATATTGAACCATAGACCAAATCAATTATATTAACGACTGCTAAATGAATACTCATTATATAACTTATATTATCTTTTCCAATCATTAAGTCGTCAAATTTACCATCAACTTGTAGCATATTATTTGAAATATATAGCACTGGAAATTTCTCGTTTTTATTGAATTCGTTAATATCTATGTACCTATAATATGTATAAATAATAGCTAAAGTTGATAATATTAATGAATTGGCAAGTGATAAAATCCATCCAAATCGCTTTCGATTCTTCGTTATAATTTCTTTACTACTATCACGTGGAAGTGTGTCCAACAAATAATGCTTTGTGATACTTAGTATAGTCAATAAAAATGCTACATCGAATAATATAAAATAAACAATGTCATTTTTCGTCAATGTATCTTTTAAGATTAGTCCCGCTAAAGATGAATCCATTCACAATCGTACTCGCACACAATTTATAAACAGGCACCTTTGTAGTATCAAATGTAATGGTAATGTTATCCCAATTGGTTTAAATGGTTTAACCGAAATGATTCGTAGATGCTTTGGTTTGATTTCGTGTCGATGTCTTCCGGGCACCGGTACTGTCTTATCGATATCACTCAGATTATCAATTTAAATTACTATATTAGTGTCGAAATTGTATCTGATATTTGTATATAACAGCAAATATTAATTGTTAAAAAATAGAATCTACCAATTTTAAAAGTAATTAGTAAAAAAAGAAAGTTTTGATGGAATTGATTTTTGCTTAATATATATTTATTTAACTGAACTATTGTAAGTATTTTCATCCATGAAAGATGCAGATATGGTTCTACCAGAAAAATATCTACCATTCAAACTGATGGCAATATTTGTAGCTGATTGTATACTATTCAATTTTAAGTAAATATATCCACCTGGTTGTAAAGTTTCAACCATACATGACTCAACTAAACCGTATTTATTACATTCTTCAACAACCTCTTCTTCTAAAGATAAATTCCATTCGGGTTCAGTTTCTTGTGCTAAATCAAACATATTTGATAATAATAGATAGCATGAAGGTGTTCCTTGTAAACCATTATATGGCATTGTACCAATTGATGACTGTGCCATTACTGGCATAGGTACTGTGATACCGGATCTTTGACCTAATGATTGCATTAATTGTTGACGCTGTAGTGTAGTAAATCCTTGGGCCCCGGCTTCGTCATCAATTTTCCAAGTTGGATTAAGATTATTCATAATACTAGTATTATTTGCTCCCATTATTGCATTTGTTGCCATAGAATCAGGTGATGTTACAACATTTACTTTTAATGGACGCCCCACTAGCTCTACCCCATTAAGCCCAGCGATGCATAATTTGGAACTTTCAGGTTTGGCAAATTTTGCAAATGCAAATCCTTTACTTGTACCAGTTTCATCTCTATGCAATCTAATATCTAATAATTCTCCAAATGGCTCTAATACTGTTGCTAAAGCAGCTTCATTAATACTGGTGTGAATGTTACCAATATAAATACGTGTGTCTGGGCCATTAAGATCTGATAAAATTTTTCCTCCTTTACCACCTAATGCACCATCTGATGATTCTTTTTGAATTCTTGCAACTACATTCTTTTCGGCTTGTGATCCTTGCACTAATATTGGAAACTTTTGAAAATTTGGAATAATGTTATTGAATAATAGACAATTTGGTATTACTTCCAATTTACTCATTTCAATATATGCAAAGCCTTTATGCTTACCACTATTTTTATCTCTTACCATTGTAACTTTTTTAACTGTTCCAACTTGTTCAAAAAATGCTTTAACATCAATTTCATTAACTTTTGCTGTCAATTGAGATACAAAGACAGTACGTTGATCTTTAGTTAATGGGTCAACTTCATCTTCTTTTTTATGCTTTATTTTATCACCATCACGTGATTTTGATCTATTTCTATCTCTTGATCTTGAACGTCGTTTATCCCTAGATCTTGAACGTCTTCTATCTCTTGATCTTGAACGTCTCCTATCTCTTGATCTTGAACGTCTTCTATCCCTACTATCTCGTCGCTTACGATCTCTGCCGTCATTATTATCCTTTTTATGATCACGTTCTCTACTATCCTTTCCTCTAGTATCATTACCTCTTCTCTCATGACGTCTGTCACTATTTTCACGTGCACTATCTGAAATCTTTTCATTAGTATTATTTGGTTTATTATCGTTATCTTTATGACCATTTTGTCTTGACTGTAATTCTATATCTTTGATAAATGAGTCAATATTCGAACTTATGGTATTATTCGAACGTGATAACGTTGATTCAATATAATCTTCCACATTAAAATCGTCACTCATCTTTATTACATAAAACTTTGTATATATGTATTAAATCGAGCAAATAATGTCACAAATATGTCGAAATGCACCAGTTAGGAGTGAGATGACTCCACGACTGTGATAATGGAATCGAGAAAAATTCAGGGATTTCGAATCATCATTGGTACCATTTGAGGCACGAATTTCGTGGCACGAATAGCACGATCAAGTTCTTGAAGTTCACTTGATAGTTCAAGTTTACGTAGTTTAGTAAGTTTAGTTTACCCGTGACGTTCACATAGTTAAGGTTTACATCGTATATTGTTGTACGCACTGTCCCGGTAGTCACTGTCATCTTTGCTAGTTAATTAGAAAAGTATGTACTGTTGACTAGAGCAATAAAATGAAATGCAAGTGTGTACTTTTTATATTGTCCTTTTAATACTATTAATATTGGGACAGGTTAAGTCAAAGATCATTAAGAAGAATAAAATAAAATTATTAAAGTATGAGAAGTACATTCATGAAAATATAGAAAGCGTAATAAATATTGAAAATATTTCGTTCAAATTGTTAAAGAAACGAGGTGTAAAAAAATTTCTAAGAAGTTCAATATTATTATGGAATGTGATTGGAATTTTATATTGTTATCTTACTATTGGTGTTCCTTATCGTAGATTTAAGGAGAAAACTAATTCATTATTGTTATTATCTCTTAGTGGGGGCATAAATTTAAACTTGAATCATGTTTTATCTGATGAAAATATTCCTCGAGAACATTTACCAACATTAGAAGCTGGACTATCGTTATTATTTTCTATCTTCAGTCAATTGATTGTCTTCATATTGTCGACTCAAAATTATTACAAATTATTATTTGAATACAAAGAATGTTTATCTTTTAAGGATGCTACTCACATTTATATAGCTGACAAAAATAAGTCACGCGCAACCATTACTGATGTTATCATAGAATTACAGTTGAATAAAAAAAAAAGTAGTATTAAAAATATACTTAATAATCTTAGCGTTATTGAGAAACCTTTTGAGTTACTCAAACAACTGCGAGACAAAAATATTAATGTTAATAGAAAAAGATTAGTCAAACAATATGCTTATCGAGATTTAACGTATAAGATTCTAGAACCAAATAAATCAAAAACTATGTATATATTGCCACAAGTCCCAATTATAACCACATCATCAATTAATAGTTCTAAAATTATTACGAACGGTATAATAAATGATGATGTAATCGATACTCGCAGGGAATTATTCGGTTCTAATCATATTATAAAAGTATTGCCCACATTTTGGTCACAATTTAAACGGATGTATATAACCAATATGGCAATTATACAATTACTATCACATTTTCTATCAGTACTTATAGAACCTATATTTTATCCAATGATGAGAATAATTGTGGATCTATTGATGGATAGTGTTGAAATAATACGAAATGTTTACAGTGCAAAGGAAATGTATAATCTTGCAAAAATTAGTAGTATGAATAATAAATATGAAGTGCTCAGAAACGGTAAAGTTTACAATGAAAGCAGTTTATCTTTAGTTCCTGGAGATATTGTTTATTTGCGAGAAGGGACGAAAGTTCCGGCAGATATACTATTGCTATCTGGTTCTTCCATAGTGAACGAAGCTATTTTAACAGGAGAAACTGTGCCGAATCCTAAATTTCCACTCCTTGCTAGTACTAGTACTACTAGTGTCATTGATAATATTAATCTAATGACTGGTGGTACGGATATCATACAAGTTGATGGGATTGAGAATAAATTGATCGGATTAGTAATAGCTACAGGAAAACTAACACAACAAGGTATTTTAGCAACGAAAGTAAAATATATTGATGATCATTTAAAATATGGTACTAAAATGCAGCGTTACGACAGCAAATTTATTTTAATTTCATTATATTCTGGTGCTTTTGTAGCGTCGTTTTTATTCTTTTGGGCGACAAAAATGAGTGGCGGTTATTACTCCAATTTCATGTTTTGGATTCAAATTTCTCGTATATTTTTAGCAATGATACCTCCTGATATCAATTCGTCTCTTTTATATAATTTAAATCAAGGAGTAAGAAGGCTAAGCGCCGAAAAGGTGTATTGTAACGATCCAATAAAACTAGCCGTTGCGGGACAGATAGATACATGTTTATTTGATAAAACTGGTACAATTACCTCTAATGACATTGAATTTACTGGCTTGTATCAACCAAATGCTGTAGATGCAGCTCATGAGTTGACAATAGAAAGTCAAGTTTTAATAAGTAGCTGTATAAATATATTATTCGCGAGAAATGGTCAATTATGTGGTGACCAAATTGATGCAACATTGATAAAATATATTAAAAAAATGTATAACCAATGGGATATTCATGATGAGAATCAAGTTGAATGGCATAATTACAATGATTCTCATGCAAGTGAATACGAAAAGATTATAATTGAAAAGTTAAACTCGTATCCGTTTGATCCGTTACTTCAACGTATGTCAGTTGTGGTGAATGTTACCTATGTATCACACGATAATTCAAGTAGCTCTAGTGTTTTAGTTGTTTCTAAAGGAAGCCCTGAGTCTATTTTCAATTGTTGTATTCCAAGCACCGTGGATAATGGTTATAGAGATAAATACCATTCATTGGCGTCTCAGGGTAATAGAATTTTATCGATTGGATACAAGATATTAGATCCAAATACTGCGTATGTTGATATGGAACGTAGTTATATTGAAAATAATTTATTGTTTCATGGATTTTTATGTTTTGTTACGCCACTTCGAACGGATAGTAAAGAAGCTATTAGGATGTTAACATTATCCAAGTATAATTTAGCTATGGTGACTGGAGATAGTATATACACTGCAATTGCTTGTGGAAAAGAGTGTAATTTAATATCAAATGATAACGAGGTGTTAATACTATCCAAAGATGAAGTGAATCAAAAGTACGTATGGACTGATTCTAATAACATGAAAAAATATGATTATAAAATTGAAACAAATTCGGTTAGTATTGCAGATGATGGCATGACTGCTAAAGATTTATACGACATTGGTCAATCCAATCTAGCGATAAGTGGGACAATGTTAAAAGAACTTTTGTTGTGTTATCCAACACTCCGAAATGATTTATCGTATTTTAAAATATATGCTAGAATTGATCCTGAAACAAAGGGTATTATAGTCAATTTATATCAAGAGAAAGGTAATTTAGTTTTAATGTGTGGTGATGGTTCGAATGATATGCATGCATTAAAATCTGCAGATGTTGGTCTGGCTTTAATACAAGAAATTAATGATGGAAGTAATAGTTATTACAATGCTAGCAAAGAAAATGATACCATGAATAACAATGACATATACGAAATAATAGCCAAAATAAAGGAGGAAGAAGGTTTATCGGATAGTCAAGCCATGTGGAAAGCATTTAAACAAATTAATAAAAAGCAATCAATAAAAGATTCAAATTTGCGTAGTAATTCGCAGCTCGTTATAGGTGATGCATCAATGGCTGCACCATTCACATCACATATTCCGTCTATAATGGCTGTGCTTCATGTATTGCGTCATGGTAAAGCGGCGTATGCATTAATATGCCAAACTTATCAAAGAATTTTTTCTGATAGCTTATTAACAGGATTTTCTATGAGTTTATTGGCAATGGATAAAGTCACATTTTCTCAAAGTCAATTAATGATTATGAGCGGTATTAGTTCGATCATGGACTCTATCTTTTTGTTTATTCGTCCATTGCCCCATGATATCAAAACTTATAAAGTACAGCAGAATACACCACATCTTCGGAAAAAAATACAATTTAGTAATATTAAATTAATTATGAAGAATATCATCCATATTTCAATACATATGTTGTGTTTGTATTGTGTTCGTGTTTATTGTAATAGTAAGATGCCAGTGAAGAGCCCAAATAGTAGTAGTAATAATAATATTAATAAAATAGTATTTCATCCAAATCCTACGTCGAATGTTGCATTTTATTTTAATATTATTGAAACTATAATGCTGCCTTATGTAACGTATGTTGGAATGCCGTATATTAAGGAGTATAAAGATATTATGTTATTAAAGCAAGTTAGTATTATTGGAATAGTTATGGTGTTGATTTTAGCGTTTGAATTTTTTCCAATTCTAAATAAATCATTATCACTTTATATCAATGACAGTGGTAGTAGCATAAATATTGTTATTTGTTGTTTCATTACATTAAATGTATTTGGTAATATATTTTGTAAAAATATTGTTAAATAATTACAAAAATAACAGTCAACTACCTATTTTTTATATCACTTGTATCGGTAATATCATCATTTACTGGTAATATACCAATATCATCGTTTTCGTTTCTACTATGTTGATTACGTTTGATATGACGTTTGTGCTTGACGGTCATTGTAGTTGAATAATATCCGATTGTTTCCTTTATTTCTTCTGGTTTCAAAGGTGGGAAAATGTCATATCCTAATCTAACAATTAAAGTCTCGCCTAATAATCCTTTGTAATATAGTGTTGATGCTATTAAGTTTCGCATTTTTGAAACATATCTACTTAATTCGACATCTTTTTCTCTAAGACGAAATAAATAATTATCAATACCTCCGCAATAATCAATCATTTTAAGAGTTTTAGTTGTCATTTTAAAAAATACAAAATCATCAAGAGCATATGAAAACACTCTTTTTGTAATAACATTTGGATTCCATCTTCGCTTTGATCTAACATGTGAATGGGATATTGAATGACCAAATTGTATAGTTTTACCGTGATATAATCCTTCTTTAACCCGATTTGGTTTATGTTTGGATCTTCCATATCCAGGTGTAGTCTTGGGATCAAAGTTAAATAAATATTTAGGTGCCTCTATTTTACGACTCATAAATTCATTCGCTGAAACATCGTAAGCCACGCTAAAGTGGCGGGCTTGGGATGGCGACACAATAGCACGAAAATGTCGCAAAGTGTTTGCAACTTGCAGCATTCGTCAAAATTTGTTCCAAACTACGACTAATTGGTAACTAATTTCATTCATGAGGTTACCTACAGGTAGGTATCGGATATCCGGTACCGGTAATTACCACTCATTAAATATCACACATCGGTGATGTAAATATTGTATATTATTTCCACCCTGGATCAATTGTGTGGTTCGTTCTTTAAATTCTTGTTTATAACTATTAAAATTAACCGAACAGTTGTTTTATGAGTTGCGAGAATAATCTTGTGCAAATTAAAACGTGTAATTTTTCTGATAAGTTTGCAGACTATTAACTATTATTTCACTTGTTAAAATTATGTTTTAAAGTCAATATTGATAAGTGGTACCGACGATTACGTACCTAAGGACTTTTAAGCTAAGGTACCAAATGCATGAAAAATACATATGAAAATGCATTTGTTCTATTTACTGATCCTTGTTATATTTCTATGTGATGGCAATGGTGTCATATCAACGTTGGTGAGAAGAAATTATCAACTAACGATGGTTCAGAGACCAGTGCATAGTATAGCGTATAATGTGAAAAGTATTGCGAACAGTGTCAAATTTTACGAAAATGTTTTAGGAATGACAACAGATACACAAAACGATAAAAATTATGAATTACATTATTCCAAAGATAGTGATAATAAGCTTAAAATACTATTACAGAGCATTGAAAATTCTAATATCATCAGTAAATCCAAAAATAATGATATTGGATTTAAAGGCATAGGAATAAAATTGAATAAAGAAGGTGTTATAAAAGCAGTATCATTAGCAGATAAGTTTGGTGGTCAAGTACAAGTCAATTTAGGTGATTATGCATATGGTGCTAGTTTGATACCCGATGAAGATGATTTAAAACAATTTCCTGTAAGATACACGCATATTATTGACCCTGATGGTAATGGTATAGAAATTATTGAAGAACCGGAAATACCTACTATGGCTAGTCTTAATTATAAATTAGATGAATTGAATTTATTTAATAAATTAATATTTAATGTTATTGATATTGAAGAAACGGTTGTGTTTTACGAAATGGTATTAAATATGATATTAGTTAGAAAAAGAAGTAATGTCAATGGTATTCCAAAAAGTGCATCTATATCAGCATATTTAGTGGACAATAAGGACAAATATAATACAATGATTGAATTGTTATATAAGTACTCAACGGATAAATTAGATATCAGCAACACATACCAACACATGGCAATAACTACTGCAGATAATATAGCGAATATCAAAAATAAAATTGAAATTTATAATAGCGTTCACAGCAAAAAAAGTGGTTATAATCGTATTGATGTACTTAGCGAATCTGATAATGGGTTAGTTATTACTGATCCTATTAATGGTTACAAAATCAAAATTGATGAATACCGTAGTTAAATTATAACTGTATATTATTTTTCTTTTCACATTACACAAATAAAATATTATACATTTTAAAATCCTTTCCAAGCTGCTTCATACCATGCTGAAAAAAATTTCTCTTTATCAAAAGGAAAACCTTCGTATGCATCATTGCCTAAATAACTTTTTCCTTTACCCGCTTCACTTCCATAATATCCTTTTTGTAATGTCTTAGTTCCTTCAATATCTCGCGCACCCATCATTGTAAGTTCTCCCCATACAGGAATTTTATTACCTTCATATGGCACTAGTACTTCATCTAACGCGTGAATAAAACCATTATCACATTTTATATCCATTAATCCTTGATTTACTCTCACTGGATTAGGATTACCTGCATACACAAATGGTTCACATGTCCAACTAGTAACTTTCATTGTAATTTGTTTAGGATAAGTATCACCTCCAATCATCAGTGTGTCATATGACCTACCATTTCTTGTAGGTGAGAATTTATCAGGTACGACATGATACAGTAGTGAATCTTTTAATGCTGCTTTGTTATTGAGTAGTGAGTCTAACAAACCTTTGGGTAGTTTATTAAATGCATCATCAGTTGGTGCAAATACAGTGAAAGGTCCAGCAGTGTCAAGTGAATCTTTTAAACCAGCAACATCAATGGCTTTTAAAAATGTGGTAAATTTGCCTTTTTTTAATGCTGCTTCAAGGATTTTAACAGCATTCACAGACACCAATGCTATTGTAATCAATAACACAAAAAACAACATTGTATACGTAGCACAAGCGTGTGTTCAACAATGCTTTTGCAGGAAGGTTTCCTGAGTTGCATCAGCATACCATATAGGGATTACTAGTTGTTGTATTGAAAGGTTTAGTATGGAAATTCCTTTGAGATTCGATTTCTTTTTTGAAAAAATGATTAAGAAACTCAGTAAATACATTAAATACACTAAACAATATAAATTTAATCGTTAATTGTGTATCTATAAGTGCCTTCACCTAATCTGGTCTTGTTATCATTAATATCCCATGACTCGCTATTTGCTATCAATTGGAAACATTTATCAGCTTTGTCCATTGCATTTTTTAATGCATTTTCAAATATCATCATTCTTAATGCAATGGTAATATTATTAACTTTATGCTTATTAAAGTAAAATATAAGGTACGCGCTTGCAATATAACTTTTTATTGTGTCAGTCTCATTGCATCCTAAACCTAAACATACGACTACTCTATGGTGTTTAGTTAATCCAATAATATACTTTTTATCAGCACAAATTTGGTGCAATTGATCTAATGAATAGTTTTCATTGCATTTACTATTGACAATATCAATACATTCAATAATTGAAGTTATAGAATTTCCAATAATTGGACCGTAATAACCTAAATAAAATGGACGATATAATGTTTCAAGAGGTGCAATTGTGTTTGGCTTAATTTTTTCTACTATACTTACTTCATTAACATTATTACTATCATAATTAAAGAAAATCTCGACAATTAAATACAATCTTTGAGGATTCAAAACATCAAAAATTAATGTTTTCATAAGCATGTAGTTTGCTACTTGATGCAGTAATAATAAACCAATAAATATAAATATACCAGTATTACATCCGTCATCTTTTCCGATTATACTCGATAATATGACACCAAAAAATAAACCTATTAATGCAACACCTGTTTCTTGGGTAGATTCTTTTGCTGTAACTTCTGCTAAATGTCCTTTATATGCAAAATGTGCGGATATTCTTGCTTTAGTTGCACCAGCAATTAGTCCGCAACATGCTTTACTTAATGTTGATAATGATGTTAAAAAAATATAATATGACGAAGATAAAAATGGTATCATTAAATCTAATGAAAGACCAACATTATTCAATACATCGGCAAATAATCGCCATTCTTTAGCGTATACTTCAAAATTATTAGAATAAAAGTATGCAAATGTCAAACTCCCAATCATTCCTACTCCATCGTTACAGGAAAAAATAATTGCTGCACTTAAGGCTTTAGTGAGTGAGTAAGCATGCAAGTGAGCGAGTCAGTGAGTAGGTGAACAAACCTGAAGCCTCTGCTGATCCAACTCCAGCTTTTTGCAAAAGGCCTTTAGTCGTCATGACATTACGAATTGCACTGCTTATACATTGAATTGAATCCCATGCTTGATATGATAAGTACTCTGGTCTAACGGAATTTGGATAACCAGCGGGAAGAAAAGTTGAGTATAATATACTTTTAATCGAAGGTAGTTGATATTGAAAAGCTTTCTTTAGGGTCACATCATTGGTGGTATAAACATAATTGAAATTATTATTCCCATCGTAACATTGATCAATTTCTTTAATGATCATTTCACACAGCGATAAGGTTTGATTTCAAATATATATTACTGTTCATTTAAATGCAATCAATATACCGGAGAAATGTGTTCGAGGAGATAATCGTACTTTATATCGCACCAGATTACCTCTTACCTATATGGAGCCCTCTCACAAATGTGAAAAATCGAAATAAAGAGATTCTAAACATTCAAAAGTTCCAAAAGTTTTGGACCAAAACCAACTCCCGGAATTTTTAAAAACCGGGTACACGCAGTCCTTATATCATACCATTAGAATAATACTTATTATAATAAGCGATTAACAAAACCTTTTCTCGTAAACGAAAGCTAAAATTAATTTCTATGCGTAATTGAATTCAACAATTCCTTAAATTACAATTAAGGCCGGTACTCTATCGCTGAAAATGTTATGGTTGGTACCTTGTACCATATCGTTATCATATGGTACAGGAAAATATGAATGCGAAGATTGGTAATTTTGATTGGATAATTGATTATGATGACGTTGCCGAGTACTTTGATGCTAAATACTTGAATATTACCAAACCCGTTGATTCGCAACAGCTTTTAGTTATTGGATGTGGTGAGATTACAATTTTTTGTTTGTTTGAACTTTAATTTTTGCTTACTAATTACATTATGATAGGAACATCATTGTTATCATATGACTTAGTCGAGAAAAAAGGATATCGCAATATTCTTAGTATTGATAATGATATTGATTGTATAAATTATATGCGTGAAAAATATCAAGATAATATACATCTGAATTGGATGGTCTATGATATGGTAGATAATTCCAATAATTCTACTATTTTAAGCGATAAATCATATGATTTGATAATTGATAAAGGAACTTTAGATGCAATATTAGTTGAGGGATTAGTATGCACAATGTTACATGACATTCATCGTATATTAAATGTTGGTGGTGTATACTTTATATGTTCATTACATTCTAGTACTTTTTTGGCATCTTTGTTAGAAATAGAGGAATTAGATTTCAAAGTTACATATTATGAATGTAAAAGTATGAAAAATCAAGGTAATATTATTGGTACTATAGCAATATGTGAAAAAAAAAATGATAACATAATAAATATTGAAAATTTAAAAAAAAATGAAATATTTAATATGGATAAGCATTTTCAAGAGGATAATCCATTTTTGACATATGAATTACAGGAGCAAATATCTAATGAGTTTTATAGTTATTACTCTCAGACTAATCCACATCCAATTGACAATGTTGATATAGTAGTAGTACCTATTGAGATTGCATATAAATTAATGTTCACTGAAAATGATCGTTTGTATTATTCTTTTGAGTTGTTTTTAGAAGACTTAAATAGCTTTGACTATGCTAGCAAAGACGTGTTATCTCTTAAAGAAGCCATAGAATTTATAAGAGTTAAACAATAATTATGAGGAATGTATTTACAATGAAAACAAGTTTACTAAAGCTCCGTGTGTTTGTGATTAATTTGATTATTGCAATCATTTGACGGTGCAGTTTCGCTGCCTAATATAATTGGAGGTACCTCGGAATGATAAATAAATAAACCAACGACTACTAATCCAAATGCAACAAAGTATAAATAATGAACTAAATGATGATAAAAAAAATATGAAAATATAACAGCATACACATCAGATGTTAACATACTAAGATTAAATAATATGGCATCATTCTTTTCTAAGAATACTGATGTATTAACGTACATAAGGAATATGCATATAATAAATCCAAACATATATCCAATAGCTGATGTTGATATATATGAAGCAGCCATTGTACTATATTCAAGTATTAAAAATTGTATAAATGCTATTATAAAGCCAAAAAAACCTAACACTCCTAAAAATAATTGTCGTTTATATTCTTTAACTAAATGCTCTTGCAATACATTTGATATAGCATATAATGCAGCACCACATAAACACAAAATATCTCCATAAATAACACTATTCAAATTAAACTTGTTATTTTCTTGATCTGTATTAATTAGACTATCGGTATAAACTATACAAATCAAACCAATAATACAAGTTAATACACCAATAAAATGCTTCAAGGTATATTTATAGTGTAAAAAAATGTATGATATAAGCATAGCGCAAGGAATCGTAAAACAATCAAGCAGCATGATAGATGTAATCGATGTATATTGATAAGCTTTTATTATCAAGTAATTTCCTTCTACGTCAACAAATGCAATCATAATATAATATATATAATGATAAAATGTATTGACATCGTTTTTATCTAAATCATTTACTTGGTTAATTTCATTATCTATGTGTCTGTTATCTTCGTTTAATAGCCCTTCATTCGGTCTTAATTTGTACTGCTGAATTTCTTCTTCGTCATCATCGTCGTTACTGTGGTGACTGTAATTATTGTCACTGGTACTATATATTTTACTCGATAAGTAATGAAGCAAATATTTGTAGCCTAAGAAGCATTGCTGCCCATAATAACATTGATTTCGTAAAAGGTATGTTGTCAGTAATAAATAGTTACACATGCACATAAATGTCGGATAATTATTGTCGATATGAGTACGAGGAATGTCGGATAGTAATGTTGCAAATACTCCCATCGTCGCAATTAACAAGGAAATCCATTGGCCTTGTAGAATAGTAGTTATTCTAGTTGGGATATTCATTACTTATGCCTTTGTTGATGCTCAATTTTCCTCATGTCATGGTCGCCAATACCTTAAGAGTTTGTCATGCATACCATGTGCGTACCGGTCATGTGCATTTTTTCAGTTACCAGGTAATTCAATATGAATAATCACCGATGTATAATTAGATTAATTAGATTGAACATATGTTTAACTTTACTTAATGCTAATGTTGAAGTTTGGGTCACGTAATTTCGCTTGCTATGATTTGAAATGACTGTGGAAATTCCTCAATACCGGTACGGGAAAAATATTTCCCGACGTTAACGCAGTTAGAAGTCTTCTGAAGTAGACCAGAACCACCTCATTTCACTCAATTATTAGTATTTTTCTACTTGGATATGCCAAAATTCCTCCTGTTTATCTTATTGTAAAGTTTCTCTCAGATATTGAAGAATGAAGTCTTTTTTAAGTGTGACTAAATCGCTATCACCGGGTGGATTACATAAGGCACCTTCTCGCATTCAAGAGGCAGATAATGAAGATGATCAGAACAATGCTGTGGAATCTGCTAGTGTGAGTAATAGTGACACTGATAGCAATCATGTAAGTGATAAAAGTGGAAGTAATACCGATAATGAAGATGATTATGAGACACCTACTGCAAATCCTAAAAAGGAATTAGTTTTATCACCAGCTGAAGCAACATATGCTCCAACTGTTCCTGTCCCAACATTCAAAAGGCATCAAGTTTTAAATATAATTGATACAGCTGTTTTAAAGAAGGAACTGAAAACTATGGGATCCGTAAATACTGGTGAAGGATCAAATGTAAAAAATATTATAGAAAAGAAAAAATTACCAAATAATATGAATAAACTGGATTTTGATACATATGGTGTGAATATAAAATTAGTAAAGAAAATTTTTGTTGTCGTCAAAAAATATTGTCGGCAGCATTCTCTTGATCCATATCAATTTACAATTGATCAAGTCATTAATAATATTATATCACCATGGACCCAACGTCATAATTCATCACTATGTCATATATTGTTAAATAGTGACATTGATAAAGATGATACGTATATTTCAACACTAAAGAATATGCAAAATTTGAATAATCATATTATCACTAACCAGGCAAATATGTATGTGATATACGCCCGATCTTATTATTATTACAATTTTATGAAGTCAATAGAATTATTAGCTTATAATAATGGCATTTGTTACTTTTGGATTGATTTTTTATGCATGAAACAGATCAATAATACTATCAAGAATTTGGATGATGACAATGCGGATACGAAGAAAGAGAGTAGACCCATTAAATGGTTTCAAAATGATATGGTTGATCTAATGAAAGATATTGGTCATACAGTACTCGTTCTTTTGAAGTGGACAACGCCTTTTATATTCACGAGATCATGGTGTTTGTTTGAATTATACGCCGCACATTTAGCTGGTTGTAAATTTTCTATTCAATTAAGTAGAAAACGTCATAATGAATTTTATAAAATCGTCGTGGACGACTACGATCAAGCAGCTCAATTATGTACTCATTTTAAAATATTTTTCTTTCCTTATTTATTTATTTATTTATTTATTTCGTTTTCGATATAGGTTACATCGATATTAATATTGAGCAAAGCACGTCTCGTGATGGTTCAGATCGTGATGAATTACTTAATGCAATATACAGTATTAGTGACAACAGCTTCTTGAATGCTAATAGTGACATTTATAATCTATTAAAAAATTGGTTATTGCAATTTGCGATCACTCAAGTGACCCATAAACTTAGTAAAACTAGACAAAAAATTGATAGCATTGTAAACTCTAACTGCCTTTTCGTGGTGATCAAAACAGTGTTATTGATGAGAGCCTCGAAAAGTAAACTACAAAGTTTGCGCCAAAAAGAATATAATTTAATGCATCATTTAGCTGCATTATATGCGCAAGTAGAGAGTAAACTGAAACTGTCCGAAGAAACGTATCGTGGTGCATTGAGTTACTATGAACAACATTTTGGTATTGATCAACTTGTTTCAATGCAAATTTTATCTAATCTGGCTGTCCTTCATAAGAAGCAGAACTTATTAGACGATGCAGAAAATGATTATAAATCTTGTTTAATATTGAAAGATGATGTGCTTGGACCCTCACATCCCTCAACACTAGCAACATGTAACAATTTAGCTTTGCTGTACCGTGATCAGCATAAATTTCATGATGCAATTGAGTTATTATTTCGTGTATTAGCTGGTCAAGAAGTATCTCTAGGATATGATCACGATGAAACATTGTGTACTCTTGAAAATATTGCATTTACATTCATCGCGATGAATAGAATCGATGATGCAAAAGAATTATTAGTAAAAAGTTTAGGATTAAAGAAAGAGAAATATGGTAATGACAGCGTAGAGTTGTTGTCGCTGTATGATACATTGGTTGGGATATTTGAACAAGAACAAGATATTGATCGCACCAAAAGGCTGTATCATCGTATTATTGATATCAGATGTATCAATTTCGGTCCATTTCATCCAACTACATTAGTCTGTCAAAAACGTTTAGGTACTCAATAATCTATTGGTTTCCACTGTTATATAAGGCACTCATATTTCATTTTAACAGGTTTATTTTTACGTAATAATGCTAGATTTACGGAAGCGATAGAATTATTCGCAAAAGTTTATCAAGGTGAGTTAGAAGCTTTAGGTCGATTACATCACGTGAGTATCGAATCACTTGAAGTATTAATTGATTTATATTGTATGAACAAGCAATATGACCATGCATTACCGTTACAAGTTGAAGTATTTAAGTGTAATGAGTTATTTCATGGTGAAAATAGTGAAAATGCTATATGTGCAACACATCGTTTAGGTGAAATTTATAGTTATCATAGACAGTACTATAAAGCATCGGTGTTCCATCGTGATGGGCTAGCAAAACGTCAAAAGTTATATGGTTACAAACATCATTTAACTTGTAAATCAATGTATTATTTAGCGAGGGACTTGTGTAATTTACAAGAATATGACGAGGCAGTGTCGCTGTTTCTGTCGGCTATAGAAGGATTCGATGAAACATTGGGAGAAACAAATGAATTTGCTATTCAAGCTGCTGAGGCATATTCTGTATTGTGTCGCGAGTTGCAAGATTATGTTGAAAGTGAAAGAATACTACAAAAAATTGTCAAAAATAAAATGAAATTATTTGGCCCAAATGATCCTCGTACACTTGAAGCTATTCATAATCTCAAAAATCAAATGGGTGCAAATCGTAAAAGATTGTAATATTGTTAAGGAAGATACCAGGTCCCAAGGAGGACGTTTCCAACGGACGGTAGACGAGAATAAAGTAAAATCAAATTGAATCAATTATGTTGGTGTGGTGCTAATCTGGTGGAGTTTGGATCCTTTTAATAGCATCGATACGTTTCGCGACAGGTTTCATACTTTTATATCCACACCGGTACTGTAATTTGTAAAAAAAAATATGGGACTAATCTTCCACACCTTGTTAGGTATTTAACACATCCATGTTGTGGCATATTATTTTCTTCACGCTGTTCTTATACTGTTTCTGCGATATCTCGAACAACTATAAGGCCGCCTCAAAAGCTGTTAAATTAAGTAATATATGTGGTATTGGCGCATTATGCAAGGATGGCGTTATAATGATTTCTGTGCCATTTGGTTCATCTAAATCACTATCAACTGTTGGAAGTGCTCGATTAAGTATCGATCTTGATGAAATAGATGCTAATAATAATGAAATTATTGAACCTGATTATAATAGTAATAGAAAATATGTAACAAAAATTGATGATAATATTATTGTTACCTTGATAGGAATCCCGAGTGATTGTAACTATATATTGGATGTTATAAAATCGTTAGCTAGTGAATACAAAAGTAACTTTGATGCTACGATTCCATTGATAATGCTTGCGGACCAATTATCTGATTATTTACACAGCGAACCAGCATCTAGACCATTTGCCGTGGATATGTTGCTAGGTTCGAATGACATAAGTAATGATGTATATAAAAATAAACAGAAAAATATAATTAAACGGAATTTAAACGGAAAATTGTTATATATGAACTGTGCCGGTGAGTATTATGATATTTTTTCTGGAATCACTGATACGTTAAATAGAGATGATGATGATGACGACGATAAATTATTAAATGCATTTTACTCAGATATTAAAAGAACTAATTGGTTGTCATTGACATGCCATGAAAGTATTGATGTGATGAAAAGATTTTTAGATAATGATAAATATATTCAAAGCAAAATCAATAATAAACGATATTATCAAATTATTACAACACAAAATACAAAATGAACATTATAATTGTTACATATGAATATAGTGTAGAGACAAAGAAAAAATTATGCATCATACACTTGAATAGAAGGGCATTTATTCATTTCTATCGGATGTATTTTGATATCATTACTTTTTTGATACCTTTCATTGTATACGTCATAAATTTTTAATTTTTGGTTATTACTTTGACAATGATGTTGTATAAAGCAATTAGCACCTGGCATATGCGACCAACACCATGGTTCAATAGTGTCTGTTGGATATTGTGCCCGAGGATTCCTTGTACTATTCCATGGCATATATGGTAAATCAGGAAACGATAATCTCATAATATTATCTTTGTATTTTTCATAAACATAATATAATTGTGCTTGTTCCCATGGCCATTTCAATCTCCAATTACGTTGAAAGTTATTCGAATCAAGACTAAATGACGATGATTTCCACCAATGTGATAAAATATCATAAGACAATTGATTTTTTATCCAAAATATAGTACCTGAATTCAAACAATAATTATATGCCCTACTAAGCGTATGTTTACAAGGCCAGCCTGGACCATCTTGATTCACAGCAAGAGGTTTTTTATTAAAATCCCAGTTTAAATCTTGTTGTATGTATCCAATGATTGAAGAAATAGAATAATTTGCAACTATAATTGCGTCTGAATCTAAATACAAATATGCTTTTGCATATGGCACAATTTTATGAATTTCAATCATTGCCTTAACTTTGCACCATACAGGAGATAAAAGATAATTGCTGTTGGTACAATTTCCTTTCATAGTTAAAGGTATAAATATATGCTTATATTTTGCCGCATATCTTTGATTCCATCGCGCTGCGATGGACCAATAACCATTTTCTGCGTCGTTATAGCGATTATCGTACTGAAATATAACCAATTCACTTGGCTTTATATAATTTTCGTCAGCTACATAATTCTCAACAACATCATGACGTGCAAAAATCACGACAAAAATATTTAAAAGAAATAGTAACAACTGATACCACATCCTATATTTCTACTGCCTTTATCCAATTAACATTCTTCCACTATCAAATTGACTTAAATTTATTCATTTGCAAATTGTAATTTTATAAGAAAAATTTCTTTAAAAATAAAAGAAAAAGGGGTGTGGAGTCTATATACTTTCTTCATTTATACAGTATGTACAATTATATGCATTAAATACATATCATGAATATGCAATTATTTTAACCGAATATAGTTGTTACAATTGTCTCTGCTGTCGCTGTCAATGTATTCAGCGTTGTAGCACATCGGTCAGGAGCGAATGAGCCCATAACGACAAGTGTTTGGCCTAGTGCACCTGATATATGAAACATGGCGTGAAAATATACCCAATTAGTATTGTTTTGATCCCACAAATAGCATGATAACTTGTAAAAGGTAATCAGCATAAAAAACAAAATCCAACCTACAACCCTTAAGGTTGATAATTTAGTCGTATCTAGGTAAAAAAATCCAGTTAAAAAATAGATAATTGTAGCACTCTTACTAATTATCAAGTCTAAGTCTTTTCTCATTCCCATTTGTTGCGACGATTTCCAATAGTTAATGCTACAGAAAACAGTGACAGACGCTACTACAGTGAAGTAATAGGCATATTTGTTCATTGGTAATAAAAATGGCAATAACCCTGGTATCAACATAAATGAGGAACTCATGCATAACAATATACCATCCTTCGCGGGTACGGGATGTTGTAATACTTTCTTCTTGTTTTCATTTTGTTTCCGTTTATGTTTTGATCCCATTTTACTTTGGCACATTTCTCAACTACCTAATTAGCACAGATGACAACTACACAGGCATATTCCTCGTAAATATTTCACAATAAATCAAATTATTGCATTAACGAGGATGTAGTAAAGTGCGGTATACAGGTTGTAAAAAAAAATTCTCCTCCCGTGACTCACCGGCCCAATTCAATGGCGAGAATAAACCACACAAAAATTTTATTATAATATGGTACATGTATTCCTTACAATAATATAACATTTACTCCTGCATTTGCATAATGTATTCTAAATCTCTGCATCTACCAACTTCATAAAAATATTCACCGACTTTTTCGAATTTATATTTTTGATAAAATCGTTGTGCTCTAAAATTGTCGCTATAAACACCGATATAAATTTTGCCCCAAATTTTGCTACTCTCATAGTTCCGTTGCCTTTTATCTTCAAGCCATTTTAATCCAATTATCATAAGTGCTTTCGCCAATCCACTACCGAAGTAACTTGAATCAATATAAAGTCTTCGGAGCTCCACACATGATTCAGTTACATCACTATATGGTAACTCACAAGGTCCACATAAAACATATCCAACAATTGCTGTGTCATCTAATGCTATTTGAAGCATATAATCTTTAGTGTCATTTATCCAATTTAGAAATTTTTCAATACAATATGAGTTTGTTAAAAAATATTGTAACTCTTCAGGAGGATATAAATGAGAAAATTGACGAGAAAATGCTTTCATCCCAAATTGCCTTAAAGCTTCAGCATCAGCTTCTGTTGCTACTCTAATCTTATATTCATTGCATTTACTTTGCTTCATTGGTATCATTGCATCATTAAATTTTAATACTGAAGGTCGTGATGCTAAATTAAGCATACATGTACTTACTTCAATTGCATCTTTGTCGTCCTCCACGTTAATTTTTAACGACAATTCATGTTTTTTATTGTTTATTTTTACTAAAACAGTTTCCATTTCATTTAATTCTTGTATGACTTCGACAAATTCTGATTTTGTCAAATCATTCTGTGTATCGCTTTGATATAATTCAACTGCTTTTTTATAGGATATGATAGAATTGCTAACCTCTCCAAATTCTCGTTGTGATCGAGCTAAAGTAACGTAACCTTCCCACCAATTAGGATCAAGCTCGGTAGCCTTTTGAGCAGATTTTATGGCATAAAGTTGTTTATCTTCAACTTGTAAGTATACTTGTGCCATTAATTCATACAAAATTGCACTGCTTGGATTTATTTCCAGCGCTTTTTGGTAAAAGTATAATGATTTACCATAGTCACCTTCTTCTGCACAAAGATTACCTTCTCGTTTATACTCATTAGCTAATCGAATCTTTACTTCGTGGTTTTCGTTTATAGTAACATTCTCCGTGTCGTCATCGATGAAACCAGCTACGGGTTGCAAAGGCTGACGTTTCATCTTCGAATTACCACGCTATAACACGCCTCTTTAAGACAAAATTTGCAACTTGTGTGCCACTTTTCAAAACCAAAACTTTAGTCCAAAAGTCCAAAAGTAGATTTCCACACCATTCTTGGTTCCTTTTTCTCTGGAAACGTTTCTCGTGATGAAGCTGAAGGCTCTATGGTAGGAAAATCAGTCACTATAATTACAAATCATCATACATGTCAATACTTTTTACAGTTACATTTTTGCCACCGGAATCCCCAATAATTTTTTCTTTCTCTACCGGCTTTTCATCACTTGTTCTCTCCTTATTTTTGTACATATTTTTACTATGGAAACTGAATTCCGACGGATCCGACAACGAATGAGCATACATAAAGTCAGCCCTTGTCAGGATTCCTAATACTCTATTAAATTTATTTGTTACGCATAAATGACGTAATCCTAATGTTCGAAACATACGATATGCTCGTTGCACCGATGATTTTTCATTTATGGAATATGGTGCGAAGTCAATGTATGGTCGCAAGTCTATGATAGAACAACGTTCTAGTTCTGTGATGGACAACTGTTCAATATCAGGATATCGAGGATATATGCACTCCAGTTTATCCCAAGGAAGCAGTGGTGATAATCTTCTACTACTAGTTACGTCCGTAGTTGGTGCACCAAACGCTTTATTCTTAATCAATGTACAAATAACTTTACGGGTGATAATACCACATAATAATGGCTGCATACTACTATCGGCTTCGTCGGTAATGGGATAACAATGATGCTTTGATCGTTTCAATATATCATAAACATCACCAACACGAAGTACTTGTGGTAAAACTATTGGCTGCTTGGACATAATGTCATTAACTTTCAAATCATGTAAATCTGGTAGATGTGATATACTTTCATCTTCATCTAAATACGCTAAATTGTGGGTTTTAATATGTATATCATATAATCCTTCATTAAATATGTTACCAACCAATCTAGCGGACATGACAACTAACATTAATGGTAACACATATTGCATATCACCAGTAGCTTCAAGTATCATAACAGTAAGCGATATTGTCATTCTTGTAATACCACCAGTGATTGCTGCTGCTCCCATGAGTGCATAAGTGCCACTATCAGCGAATGTACCTCTAGACATATCAAGTTTATGTAACAAATGACCAATTAATCGACCAAACGCTGCACCAGATAACAATGATGGCACAAACATACCAGCGGGAACAGCTGAACCACAAGTTAAACATGCAAGCAAAATATATGGCATGAAAAATAAAAATAACGCAGCGGATGAAAATGTTGAATCGTTATGGTCACCTGTAGAGCGAGAGTTTTGTTAGTATATGGATGATGTAAAGAATAGTAGATGATTGTGTATACCTATTTCTCTAAAATGAAACAATTGCTTGATTGCAGTATCACTATCAGTCAAATATAATGAAGCTAACTCATTATATTCGCTATCACTGTCGCAATATAACGGAACTAATAATTCTACTAATGTCTTTTCTTGGTCACTCCATTCCTCCATATCTACTGGTAACGCAGTACATTTAGACCATGCTAGTGGTAAAAAGTATGCCAAAATAGTATATATTGCTGTTATTGCTAACACTTCAACAAAACGTAATCTAGCCGTTTTAGTATACGTCTCCCGGAAATGAAATATTCTGGTATTTAAATAGTTAAATAACGCCCCTATAACGCCACCCATGCAGCCAATAAGAATGAATAAAGACAATTCCCAAACTGAATAATTACTTTCTTCGTCTTGTAATGAAAAAAACTCTCCAAATGAGAACATGGCAGTACTGTCTGAATGACCAAATAAAGTTGATGCACTGTTAATGATATATACTGTGAAAACGGTTGTCATGGCACAAAAGAAACATCTCCAAGTTAATCTTGTTGACCAAAATGATGCACCTTCTTCTAAAGAGAATAAGACACCACCAATAGGTGAACCGAATGCTGCTGCTACACCAGCGGCAGCACCACATGCTACAAAATCACGTTTTTCTTTATCATTTCGAAAATCTTGATATTTACTAAAATGAGTATCAAAACCTAATGTATTACTCTTTCCTTGTGATATACCAGCAGCAATTACAGAACCAGCATGAACCATGGGACCTTCTTTACCTATTGGCAAACTTGCCGAACAACTAAATATTGTTCCTAAAGCCTTACATATCAATGTTTTTACTCTAACGATTCTAGGAATATTTAAACCATTTAAAAAGCATTTTATTTCGGGTATACCTGATCCAGCAGCTAATGGTTCAATATATACGGCATACCACGCAGTGCTGGCAAATACGAGATTAATAATTAGTAAAAATAGGAAAGCTGTACCATATGTTAAATCACCACTTTTTTCTTTGTCCAACAAAACAGTAAACATACTTAACTTTGCTTTAGTAATAACTTTAGTAAAAAATGTAACAAATAATGCAACTAGACCGCACAAAAATCCAGTAATAAGTGTTAATAACCATCTTCTAACGTCTCTTCTCTTAGCAAATGTCCACCAATGACCAACATCCTCTAAATGTCGCTGTTTTTGATGATATTTTAGAACTTCATTTTCATCTTGTTCATACTGATGCGATTCTGTAATACCATAAAATTTATTTTTACTGGATAATCTCTTTTTATGAACTAAAACATCTTGATGTTGCTCGGAATCTAAAAATAATTGTGTTTCATCAACTTCATCGTCTTCATCATATGAAGTATTCTGGTACGATTGATTAATCGTTGTAACAGGCACCTTTCGACCTCTTTTCATGACCAGAATCCACCAATTTACCCACTTGAACTTGACAAACTGTGCAGGGAATGGTACTGGTACCAGATTTTTTTTGTCAAAAATTTCAAAGCAGACCGGTGGTGAGATCCGGCACTACCGTTAAAAGGAGTGTTTGACTGCAAGTAATAGGGCTTTATTAATAGGCTATGGGTAAGTAAACTGAATATTATAAGTAACAAATAGGTAACCAGAAGACAATTCATCTTTGATTTATTTACATTGAAAAATTACAGCAACTTATTTACCCATCCACTTGGGAGTTCGAAATGATTTACCAGCGTACGATGTTTTGCCTGCAAGCTCTTCTTCTATACGTAATAGTTGATTATATTTAGCTAGGCGTTCAGATCTACATGGTGCACCAGTTTTTATTTGACCAGTGCATAAACCAACAGCAAGATCAGCAATGTAATTATCTTCTGTTTCACCTGATCTATGAGATGTCATTATTCCCCATCCAGATTGTTTGGCTAATTTTACAGCATCAATAGATTCAGTTATAGAACCAATTTGATTGACTTTTAATAATAATGCATTACAGGCACCCTCTTTGGCAGCTCTGGCAATACGAATTGGATTAGTGACAGTTAAATCATCTCCAACAATTTGAATATCTTTACCAACTTCTTTAGTAAATGCTGACCATGATGCCCAATCATCTTGATCAAATGCATCCTCAATAGATTTTATTGGAAATGATTTACATAAATCTTTATAAAATTCAGCCAACTCTTTTCCAGTTAACATTGGTTCGTTTGATGAAGCAGTACGTGATTTTTTGGCTAAATCGTATTTTCCATCTACATAAAATTCAGATGATGCAACATCCATACCTAGAATTACTTTATCTAAATGACCAGATGCTTCAATAGCATTCATTAATAATTCAACTCCTTCTTTATTATTTTTAATTGGTGGAGCAAATCCACCTTCATCACCAACATTTACAGCATCTTGACCATACTTCTTCTTTGTAACTGACTTCAATGAGTGGTAAATTTCAGCACCAATTTGCATAGATTCAGTAAATGATGATGCACCAGTTGGTAACACCATAAATTCTTGAAATGCTAGACCATTACCGGCATGACTACCACCATTAATAACATTGAATGATGGAACTGGCATAACTAATTCTTTATTGCCAGCTAGGTCAGCAAAATGTTGATACAATGGTACATGTTTTTTGGCAGCACCTGCTTTCGCTAGTGCTAATGAGACACCAAGAATTGCATTTGCACCTAATTTTATTTTATTAGGAGTGCCATCTAATGATATCATTAATTCATCAATTATTCTTTGCTCAGTTTCATCTTTACCCATAATAGCTGGTCCAATAATTGTGTTAACATTTTTTATAGCGTTTAATACACCTTTACCACCATGACGTTTTTTATCACCATCTCTTAATTCACATGCTTCATATGCACCAGTACTTGCACCAGATGGAACAGAAGCTC
>JACCDO010020775.1_pt1 | contig 42874 bp, 36 predicted proteins | sample 7446101 | NCBI WGS metagenome assembly JACCDO01 (sample SAMN15323440, study PRJNA562643) | freshwater metagenome | isolation source: river surface water | place: USA:Blue River Watershed | collected 2017-08-16 | reverse complement strand
CTGGTACTGCTTCTAACCTTACAACTGCTACTGGTGATTTAACATTATCTGCTACCGCTAACAGTGTTATTATTACAGGTGCTGAAGCAGCTGTTGATGCTATTCAACTTAACGCTACAACAGTTGGAGGTGGTATAGATGTCAATGCTGGTTCAGGTGGTGTTACAATTGATACAACAGGTGGTTTAAGTTTAGATGCTGGTATAACTTCTAACTTTACAGTTACTACAGGTGATCTTACATTATCAGCTACCGCGAATAGTGTTGTTGTTACATCAGGTCAATCTTTTACAGTTGATTCAACAGGTGGTATTAGTTTAGATGCTGGTACTGCTTCTAACCTTACAACTGCTACAGGTGATTTAACATTATCTGCTACCGCTAACAGTGTTATTATTACAGGTGCTGAAGCAGCTGTTGATGCTATTCAACTTAACGCGACAACAGTTGGAGGTGGTATAGATATCAATGCTGGTTCTGGAGGTATTACTATTGATTCAACTGGTAGTATTAGCATTGATGCTGGTGCTGCTTCTAATTTTTCAACATCTGTTGGATTACTTACATTAGGTGGTGTTACAACTAAGCTTAATGGTGGTATAATAGGTGATACAGAAAGTTTAACAGTTATAGGTAGTTCAACAAATCAAATCATAAATGTTAATAAATTAGTAACATTATTACAATTAACTAATGGTGACACTGGTTTGTCTCATTTAATATTACCTGATGCTTCAACAGAAGGTCATATTAAAGTAATTGCGGTTGAATCTCTAACAACTAATCATACAGCTATACTTCAAAATGGTGCGGGCATTACTTCTTTAGGTAATGTTAATTTTACATTAGATGCTGTTGGGGATTCAGTTACATTATTATATACTAGCAGTGGATGGACTGCTATTAGTAAAATAGGATTATAAAAATAAAATTAAAATAAAATATAAAAATATTTATTGACTGAGAAAAGTTACTTTTTCTTTTTCTTGTTCTGGGTGAGGTATTTCTTCTGGAATCGAAGTTAAATTTTCAGATGGTTTTTGTGAAGTGGTAATTGTAGTTGGTGTTGGTGTTGGTGTTGGTGTTGGTGTTGGTTGAGTTTGGGATGGCATAAATTGTGGAACGACTGCTTGATTTGTTTCAACAAAAAAATCAATTGATTGAGATATGATTGACGCTTCTCTCATGCTAAAAGCACCTTTATTATAAGCAATGAAGGCAGCATTAACAAGAATTTGTAAAGGATTTACTTTTAAACCTTGAGATTGTGATTGTGTTTGTGTTTGAGAAGATTCAGTTTGATTTTGATCCATTTTATTAATTTTATATATAAATTAAAATATTTATTTATATTTTATATTAATTTAAATTATTTTTTGTAAATAAATAAATAAATAAATTTATTTTTTATGTTTGTTTAGTATTTATTTTCTATATTTATTATAATAATAGAATTCATAAAGAAAAAAATATTTAAATGAGTGGTGGACTTATACAATTAGCAGCCTATGGGCAACAAGATATTTATATTAGTGGTAACCCCCAAATTACATTCTTTAAAATTATTTATCGTCGACACACCAATTTTTCAATCGAATCAATTGAGCAAACATTTAGCACCGAAGCAGATTTTAATAAAATAGTATCCGCTACTATTGCTAGAGGAAATGGTGATTTAATTCATAAAATTTACTTACAATTTACATTACCAGCATTAGATCAAAGTCAAAATGATGCTGAATGGGTTGGATATGTTAATTCAATTGGTCATAATATTATTAAAAGAGTTGATTTAGAAATTGGTGGTCAACTCATTGAAAGACATTACAGTGAATGGTTAGAAATGTGGTCTGAATTATCATTAAATGAATCAGAAAGAAGAAACTTTAATTTCTTAATTGGAAAATACAATTCAGATATATCACTTGAAACAAATGCTTTAGAAGAAAGAACATACCAAGTTCCTCTTCAATTTTGGTTTTGTCGTAATCCAGGGTTAGCTTTACCTATTATTGCTCTTACTCAACATGAAATTAAAATTAAGATGGAATTTAGACCAATTGATGAACTAATTAAATCAAATGTTATAATATCTAATCCAATTGATATTAATGGTCAAACACCTAAACTTAAAGATACTTCATTATATGTTGATTATGTATTTCTTGATGATGCTGAAAGAAAAATATTTGCTCAAGCACCTCATGAATATTTAGTTGAATTAGTTCAATACCAAGGTGAAAAACCAGTTACATCAGGTATATCAAATGATAAAATACGTTTCTCATTTGAACATCCTATCAAAGAATTAGCATGGGTTATTCAAACAAATACTAACTTGTCAAAGAATAGTGTAACTGGTAATAATTATTTAAAATTTTCTTCAGCTTCTGGTAAAGATACTTTTAAATCATTAAGAATCCAATTTAATGGTGGTGACAGATTTTCACCAAGAAAAGCAGAATATTTTAGAGTGACACAACCATATGAACATCATAGTGGTTCACCTAGAAAACATGTATATTGTTATTCATTTGCTTTAAAACCTGAGGAACATCAACCAAGTGGTTCAGTTAACATGTCAAGAATTAATAACAGTGATTTCTTTTTATCATTTAATAATACAGATGTATCTGAAGGTAAATTTAAATTATTTGCTTTAAGTTATAATGTCATCAGAATAATCTCTGGAACGGCTGGTATGGCTTATTAAATATACTATTTTAAATTTAATATTTCATTTCATTTCATTTCATTTCATTTTTTTGTAATATTAAAAATTTTAAATTTATAATATATATATTATATTATAAAACATATTGTAAAATGATTGTATTTAAATTGGCTTTAATAATTGTTTTTGCTTTTATATTAAGACTTATGTTTGTATATATTGATAAAAATATTATTATATTAGGAGACACAAATAATCAAAATTTTATTATTACAATTATTATGTGGTTAATGATAATAAATGTGGCTATAATATTTTTCCTAGTTGTATTTAACTATTATCAAGTAGAATGGAAAAGAATTGGTAAAATCGGTAAAAGAGGAGGGGATGGACCCAGAGGCGACCAAGGTTCTATTGGGTGTAATAAAAATATAAATCAAGAAATGGGACAATGTTAACTTTATTTTTGTATTTTAATTTATTATAATTTACGATTTCCATAAATAGTAATAGAATATTATATTTTTTCTCCCATCTAAAATAAAAACAAAATAATGAATGATATTGTTTTAGATAAAATTAATAATAATGATTTTGATGACATATTAGAACTGACATCAAATTCAGAAATTATGAAAAATATTGGAGATTCAAAAATATGGTCACCAGAAAAAGTAAAAAAATTTATTAAATATTGTGTTAATGAAGAAAAAATTAATGATAAAAAAAGAGAATCATATTATTATAAAATTGTTAATTTAGATACATCTATTAATAAAATATTTTTAGGGATAATTGGATTTCATACATTTTTTAATAAACAATTATTAGACTATCGTAATGAATTTTTCTTATCTGTTTTTATATCAAATAAATATCAAAACTTAGGAGTTTTTTCAAAAGCAATTAAATTATTAATAAATGAAGTAAAAAATCATAAACCAAAACATAAAAAATTATATTCATTAGTAAGAAAATCGAATGACAACATGATTGCTATATCAAATAAAAAATATGACTTTGTAAGAGATGTTAAAATAAAAGATGAATTATTTAATATTTATTCAATTACTATCAATCAAACAAAAATAAAAAGTAAATTAAAAAATCTTTCTAAAAAAAATAAACATCAATCAACATTGAGAAAAACATTGAGAAAAACATTAAAAAAACCTTCAAAACAAACTTTTATATTATATGTTGATAATTTTGATAAAAAGAAGGCAGAAGAGTTTCTTATACAAAGAGGTAATTGGGTTAAATATAATGAAAATGATTTAAAAAATAAATATTATAAACCAGTTGATTTCATATTCCTTGATCATAAAAATAATTTATACAATAGAAAATTAAATTCAATTAAATGTTTTGTTAAAAATATTGTTAATGAAAAAAAACATAATATAGGTAGAAAAGATGAATTGTATCATAATTTAGGTAATTATTTAAATCAATTTCCTACATCCTCTTTAAAGGATTATTTAATAGAACAGTATAATTTTGATTGGTTAGAAAGCTATACTAAAAATAGTTTAGATATAGGGTTCAAATTTGTTAAAGAATTATTTGAAAAAAATCCAACTAAAGTTTGGATATATAAACCAGTATCATCATTTTTAGGAATGAATATTGAAATTTTTAGAAATTATGATGAATTTAAAAATTTCATGGAAAATTTCTTAAAAAAGCAAATCCCAATTTGGGAAGATCCTTCACAAAAAAGTAAATTAGTAACTTTAGAAAGATGGGTTTTACAAGAATATATTATTTCACCTTATCTTTTTGAAAATAAGAAATTTCATATTAGACCTATTTTTCTTTATCATAAATTTGGTAATCAAAAACTAGGTTATATCTTAAACAAAATATTTGTTGCTCATGCTTATGAGGATTATAAACCAGAAGATTTTAAAAATAAAAGAATTCATGATACTCACTTTGCATCAACATCTAGAAGACTATTCTTTCATGAAGATTTTATTAAATTAAAAGTTATGACTGAAGAACAAGTTACTAGAATTGAAAAACAGATAATAGATCTAGGGTCCTATATTTTTGATCAATTAAATGCTACTTGCTATCCTGAAAGTAAGGAATGTTATGAAGTATTTGGTATGGATTTAGTAATTGATAGTACAACATTAACTATTAAATTAATGGAAGTTCAAATAACAAATATTAGTTTTGGACATTTTGATGATGACAAAATACCTAATTTTTCAAATGCTTTTGAATATATATATTGTAATACAGTTGAAACAGTTCTAGATAAATATTTTCCTCCAATAAATCCAATACAAAAATTAAATGGTTTTAAAAAATTTTATCAAAAACCAATTGAAAAATAAATGAAATAAAATAGAAAAAATAAAAATAATGATAAAAATAATGATAAAATAGATATAAATAGATATATGTAGAAATTATTTACAAAATACATTTATCTTGGAACAACATGAATTTAATTCTTTTTTTATTTTTGGATTAAATAATAATAATTTAATAGATGAACTAATTAAATTTTTGAAGTTATCATTATCAGTTTCTATATTTGTTACATTATATTTTTTAACAATGAAATTAATAAATTCATTAACTAAATCTGATAAATTTTCTGCTGTTAAAGTTATTTTAGGGGTTTTGCTTATTAATTCAGAAATAACATAAACAATTTCCGGGATATCAAAAGCATCTATTTTACCATCTTTCATGATGTTAGAGATCGATTTTTCAAGCATTGATGAAAAATCATCATCTAACATCAATTTATCTAATAAGTACGAAATCTTAAGACTCGACATTATAGTTTAATATATTATATTATAATATTTTATTTTTTTATTTTAAACTCACTAAAAAATAATATATTTTCTGATTTATTTTTTAGAATCTTCTATTTTTTTCTTAATAATTTTTATTAATCTTTCAATCTCTAACATTTTCTTTTCATTCATTTTTATTTTCTTTTCATTCATTTTTATTTTCTTTTCATTCATTTTTATTTGATCTTTTATTTTTTTTTGTGTATCCATTTTTTTGTATATTTATATTTTATAGTTATTATTTTATAGTTATTATTTTATAGTTATTATTTTATAGTTATTATTTTATAGTTATTATTTTATAGTTATTATTTTATTATTTGCTTTTTATATTTTATTATAGTAAGAAATATATATTAAATGTTATCTAGAAAAAAATTAAAATTAAACAAAACATATTGTTTAAGTACAAAAAATATAAAATTTACAAAAAAAAATAAATCTAAAAAAGATAATGTTATACCAATACATTCATTTTATAAATATGATTTTCCATATTATAAGTTTAATGTATCAAAAAAAGAAATGGTGGATAATTTTAATCAATTAAAAAAATACAAAACAAAGTTTTTGAATTATAATCCAACAAGAAAAAATCTTAATAAATTTAATAATAAATTAATTATTTTCAAAGAAAATTATGAAAAAAATAAAAATTTATATAAAATTACTGATTATTTTTCAGAAGAATGTCGTTTAAAATGTATTAACAATTTAAAATCTAAACAATCACCTATGGATTATTTTAAAACCAATATTGACTATATATATCAAACATTATCAAAAAATGGTATTCTAGATATAACTTATACAGACTTATCAGAATTTTTATATCAAAACATTCCTCAATGTACTAATTTCAATACAACTGTTATGATTTCTTTATTGAATCTTTTAAAACCTAAAAGAGTTCTAGATCCTTCTTCTGGATGGGGTGATAGATTAATAGGTGCTATTGCGTATAATAATTGTGAGTATCATGGGGTTGACCCAAGTGATTGTATGCAACCTATATATAAAGAAATTATCAATACTCTTGTACCTAGAAAAGACCATTCTAAATATATTGTACATCAAAATGGTTTTGAAAACATTCAAGTCACTGAATCATATTATGATTTAGTTTTTACAAGTCCTCCATTTTTTGATTTTGAAATATATGAAAAATCTGAATCACAATCAATTGAAAAATTCAATAATTTAGAAGCTTGGTTAAAAGGATTTCTATATCCTTTAGTTGAGAAAAGTTATAAAGGTCTAATTGTTGGTGGATTTCTTGGATTATATATAAGTGATTATAAAAATAATCATTTTGTTAAAGACATGTTTAATTATATTAAAACTCAAATAATTGGTTTTAAATATGAAGGCGATATACATTTTTTTGATAATAAAATTAGAACAATTTATTTATGGAAAAAAATATATTAAAAATATTAAAACTATTAAAAATATAATTTAGTTCTTTTCTATTTTTTATTTTTTATTTTTTAATAGTACTTTCTAAAGCTAATAATTCAGGAGGAATTGGTTCATTAGCTTTTTTCTTTTTATCAAGTAATTCTCTTACAACATCTTCCATACAACCATAACATAATTCCAGGTCTTTAAATTTAACAAAATCTGGATTATCAGGTAATTTACATACAGGACAATCTCTTTTAGTATTATTATTTTTTACTTTAGAAAATTGGGCAATGACTAAACGTTTAACTAAATCTTTGAATTTAGTCATTTCATTTGGATTATCCCAACTAATTTCTAAACCTCTTGTTTGTAATAATTTATCAGCCACTTTACCGTGTAAATCCTTCTGTTCTTCTAAATCTTTCTTTGTATTATATCTATTAATGTTTTGACTAATGATCTTATATAATTCATCTTCAGTCATTAATTTATTAATTTTATCCATAAGATTTTCTATGTATGTTTTTTTGTCTTTCAACAATGTATTATATCTATTTTCTTCATCCTGAACACTCTTACTTATTTCTGTTTTATCAAAATATTGATTTTCTAATCCACGATAGGCTGAACACATCTGTCTGGCATTCTTTTCAGAATCCTCTAATTTTTTAACATAATCACATTCCTTAACACATGGTACTATATCAAAACACTCCCATGATAATGAGTCTTTATCATTTCGATATTTGATAGAACTTGGATCAGGATTTTTAATTGAATTGACATTTAATAATGTATTAGAAGGATTCTGATATTTATTTAAATCAACTACAACGCATGTTCCTAAATAAGGATTTCTATAAAATGCCAATCTTTGTTGAGCTTGATCCTTTTCTAGATCACTATATATAAATATTACATCTTCAGGTAACCATTTTCTTCTTTTAAAACTTTTAACACATGTTTGAGGTATACATTTTATTGTCTGAACCGATGGTTTAACATCTTTAGGATCATTTGTAAAAACAAATCCTAATGCTACATAACCAGGTGGTGGAATAGGTTGCCAAATACTTAATCTATAGAAATCCTTTTTTTTAATAGTTGGATTTCTAGTAACAAAATTAGTGATCTCAGTTACTAGAGCGGTGTATGCTGTTTGTAATTCTGAATCACCAGTTATACTAGATGATAATAAATCTAAATAGTCACTAAATATAGTAAATGACATTGATGTAATTTTATCAACTGTATTTTCATCAAGTCCAACATCATCATGAAAAGCTAATATCATTTGATCCTCCTCATTAACTTTACCAATTACTTTATCTTTAGAATATACATTACGATCAACATCATTTCTAGCACCAACACCAAGCCAAGTAAAACCAGATTCTATTTTTCTTCCAATATTACTATTTCCTTCATATTTACTAATATCAGCACGAACACCTACAGAAACATTACTTGGACTTTTGATTATTGAATGACTATCTGAAATATCACTAGTAGGATGCTCAATGTAATGATTTTTAACATCACCTATTACACCATTATAATAACTTTGAATTAAATTAGTAGCACAAATAAAACCAAAAATATAGTGATCGTATGAAAATAAATTAATTTCATTACTATAATCATATATACTTTTTAATTTTTCTGTCGTTTCATAAGGAAGTGATGATAATAGTGCTCCTATATTAAAATTATGATTTACATTAAAATTAATTTTTTGCGCTACAAATCTATTTTTTATTTTATAAGATTCTGGATCAGTTTCTACTTGCTTATTTTTTAATTCTAAAATTTTAGCATTAGTACTGATACCATTAATTGTATTATAGCTAATTAAGTCACTTAAAGCTATGTTATATTTAATATTGGCTGAACAAAATTTTGCAAGTTGAGAAAATTGTTCAACATATTTTGAAAAAGTATTTTGTACAGAACTAGAAACAGTATTCAGATTTTGGATAAATAAATTTTTTTTTACTAGCATCAATTCTCCAAAAGTTTTTAATTTAGAAACAACCATTTTTAAATCCTGATTCATTCTTTCATTTAATAATAATCTATCTTCAACTTTATCATTACCAAATCCACCAACATATATAAAATCTTCAGGTGGTAAAGTATTAACCCCCGTAACAACTTTAGTTTTTAAATTTGTTAAATTAGGATTATTAGATGTTTGTGGTTTTGTAACATCAATAATTTGTTCTAAACTAGGATGTTTAAAAATATTAGTAATTACATCACCAATAGGTTCAAATCCTTCAGCAGGCGATGATCTCCATATGCTGATAGGACATTGTGTAGTAGTTAAATAATCATAAGGATCAATTTTAAAAAAATTTCCCATTGGTTTTTGATCTATTGTTTGATTTCTTCTTTTTATTTCTTCAACTGATGCTTTCATTAATGCTGAACATTCTTTTTTATCAGTTGGAACAGTTAATTTAAATTCTCCATATCTTGCTGATAAAACGTTGAAATTATCCCATAATTTAATTGTAAATAGAGAACTTTCTCTCGTATCTATTAATTTTTGTATTTTATTTTCTTGATTAATTAAGCTATCAATCGCATTTGATGTACTTGCGAATCCTTCAACCTTATTATATTTATTAATTATATTTAAATAAAAGCAATAGATTATTATTATTATAATAAACCCTAAAATAATATTCCAAAGTTCCATTTTTGTCTCTTTTATCATAATAAAAGAAATTAAAGAAATAAAATTATCTTTACTTTAAATCAAAGACACTTCACTTAGTTAAAATTTAAATATGTCAAATAAAAGTAAAATTAAAGAATATGATCTAATTGTTGTTGGAGGAGGAATCGCGGGTTTATATACAATTTATAAATATTTATTAAATCAGACTCATGTAAATGAAAATAATAAAAAAAAACCACACATATTATTACTAGAATCTTCCGATAGATTGGGAGGAAGATTACATACAATTAAAAATAAAAAACAAGTTTATGAAGGTGGTGGTGCTCGTTTTTCAAAAAACCATCATCTTTTATTTGAATTAATTAATGAATTTAAATTAGAAAAAAAATTATATCCATTAACTGCCAAAAAAGTTCATATTTCACTAAGCAAACCTGGAATAGAAATTCCAATTACAGATCAATTAGATAAAATATTAAATGAAATATTTGAATTGATTAATAAAGATAATTATAAAGAATCGCATAAATATACTGATTCATACCTTTTATCAAAAACATTCTATGAATTATTATCAGAACTTTCACCAAAATTAGCTAAAGAATTTGTTAAATTCTACCCTTACTATAGTGAAGTTTTTATTATGAATTCTAGAGATGCTTTAGTTTCACTAAAAAGAGATTTTACCTCACAAACACCTTATTTTATTTTAATGGGTGGTTTAGAAACAATTGTTAAAAAGATTTATGCTAGAATTATGTCAATGGATTGTATTTTAGATATTAAATTAAATACACCTATGACAGATATTCAACATTATAGTAATAATAAGTATGCTGTAAAATCTGAGTCTAAATCTTTTAATGGATCTAGATTAGTATTGGCGATCCCTTCTAGAATTTTATTATCTATCCCTTTTATACAGGACCAAAAGTTCAAATCATTATTAAATCTAGTTACACCTCAACCATTATTTCGAATTTATGCTAAATATACAAAATCATGGTTATCAAATCAAATTGTAACTGATTCTAACTTAAATTATATTATACCATATAATAATGAAGGTTTAATGATGATAAGTTACACAGATGGTCCTAAAACAGAATATTGGTATAAAATTTATTTAGAATCAAAAGAAAAATTAATTGAGACGTTACATAAACATGTTAGAGAATTAATTCCTAATGTTGAAATACCTGAACTAGAATGGATTGATGCTTGTCCTCATTGGGTTAATGGTTCCCATTACTGGAAACCTAGAAAAATTCATTTAAATTCTGAACTTTTACAAAGTAAAATTAGACATCCACTACCTAATATGTGGATTGTTGGCGAGGCTTTCAGTAATTATCAAGCTTGGGTGGAAGGCTCTTTGGATACATCAAATCAAGCAGTTAATGAAATTATATCACAAGAACAAAATCAAATAATAACTGGTGGTGGTAAAAAAATCAAAATAGAAGAAGTAATGAAACATAATAAAAAAGAAGATGCATGGATTGTTATTCATGGAAATGTATATGATATTACTAAATGGATACCTGATCATCCAGGGGGTATGATTATCATGTCAGGTGTAGGAAAAGATGCTAGTAAACTATTTGACAAAATAGGTCATAGTTCATATGCTAAAAATAAATTAAAAAGCTTTCAAATTGGTATTCTAGATAAATAAATACCATTAAATTTTTATATTTATTATTTTATTTCATTTTTATTTCATCTGTTTAATGAATTTCACATTTGTATCTGGTTTAGGTGAATTAAGAGCAATATCTTCAAAAAATTGAGGACAAGAATTAGTATTTACTTTAACATTTTCATATGCGTAACCTGGATCAGATGGCATAAAAACTTTATGACTTAAATTCATTTGATTTTCAGGTCTTCTTTGATTATAATTTGTTTTATCTTGATATGAAACATATTTATAACCTTGATTCATCACTTGTTCAAATTGTCTTTCTAACATCGTTGGTTGAATAAAACCTTGTGAATTTTTTTCTTCAAGTTTGATCTTGAATTTGTGTTCAAGCCATCTATTATCAAAAGGATCAGGATTATTAGGTATAACATTTTTATAAGATGCTGAAGAAGAATAATTTGTAAATCCTTCTAAAGGAGTCGTCGCAGTATCATTACCTATTCCTTTAGATGATTCAGTCGTATTTACTTTTTGTTCTAAATTACCTAAAGCATTAGAATTAGCTTCAACATTAAGTTTAACATTAAATTGACTTTGACTCTTTTGTCTTTCAGAAACTAATTGTTTTAATTTAGAATCTATTTCTGTTTGTTTACCCTTTTGATCGAGTAAATCTTTATCATTATTTTGTTGTCTTAACATTCTAAGATGTTTCATATTATTAACAATGTTTTCAAGATTTGATATTTTTTTATCATGATCTTCTAATTGCATAATGTATTGTCTATTTTTTTGTATTCTTTGATTGTTTTCTTTAATTTGATCTTGTAAATCTAAAGCATCGCATAATTGCTGTATTTCGGCTTGTTTTCCTAATAAATCAGATACTGAACCACAACCATCTGGATTATCAGATGTACAATATTGTTGTTTGTTTTTGTCTAAAAGAACTTGTTCTTGAACTGTTGTAACTGAAGAACCTAAAATATCTACAATTTTCATTCCGGTTGCTTGTGATTCTGTAACTTCAAAATTAGATTGTGTTGGTTTGATAAGTAATTCGGTTGCGATGATAGGTGTTGTAAAATAATATTGTATTTGATTAGTCCCTTTGTTTATATTACCTTTAATGTTGTATATAGTCTCATTAAGTTTTGATTTATTATGTGAATAAGTTAAAGAGAATTCTTTGACCCATTGGTTTGGTAATGAAGTTGGTGGGCTAAATATAATACTATATATTGTTTTTGGAGTGACTACATTATTTTCCATAAATACAATTTTTACACGAGGATCTACATTACCATCTTCAGATACCCAATTAGTACCTCTTATTTGTTCACCATTTATATCATATAATTTTGCGGAACCAATTAAAGATTCACCACCCATTATAACTTTATTTTCAACTGGGATACCAAAAATTTCAAGTTTCATACCTTCAGGACCAATAGTTAAATTATTCAAAGATGTTGATTCCGTTGGTTCTGGCGTAGAATTAGATGATAATGTAGAATTAATATCAATATTTATGCTACTGACAGGCACAATTTTAATAAATTGAGCAAAAACAGGTTGACCATCCTGTGTAATTAAATTATTAAATGTAGCTATATTTGTAAAACTATCTGTTGAAAAATATATAGTATTAGTATCATTTAAAATTGCTGTTGTATCTTGATACAATATTTCTTCATATGATTGAGGAGTATTATCAGTTTTGCTAAAATAAAGTCTGAAATATTTAACACCTTGAGTCATGATTGCTGTAACTTTTAAGATATTATTTAGATTAATAACAATAGAAGTATTTGAAACATCGGTGGAACTTGTCCAACAACCAACACCTTGCGATCCTAAAATAACATTACCATCACTGCTTGGAGTTATACTAACATTTGACATATTTCTATCTATTAATGGATTAGCACCTAACCCAGTTAATAAAATATTACTCCCGCCATCATTCGCAGCAAAATGTTCCTCGATTTTATTTTTTCTAAAAATCATATATAATAGTATAATCATTAATATTATAAGAATTCCGATTAATATTTTTTTCATTTTTTATTATCAAAATTTAATCCAAATCTAATTAACTTTTAATTAGAGTAAAGAAAATTTATTTAAAAAAATAAAAAGCAATATAAAAATAATACTAGACTTGTTCATATGTGCAAACAATTGGATCATAAGAACCTGACCATTGTTGGGTAAGATTAGGTTCACATGGTCTAACAGATAAAATACTACCATCATTTGTTAAACAATTTCCATTTGTAGAACTTTTAATTATATTTAATGGATATTTAAAGCTTTCAGTATCCATTAAATATGTTTTTCCAATTGTATTAATATTATTTTCATAATCATTTTTAGTATAAATCATTTCAACATCAAAATATTGATTAGGGTTTTCTTCATTACATGGTTTAACAGATGTTCTTGCTAAACCAGTTGATTCTAAACATTTCCCATTAACATTAACCATATATTTACCATTTTCTAATCCTTTAATATTTAATGGTCTAGAATTTTTTAGAGATGTAACAGATTTTAATTTATTTTGTTTATGTGGGATAACAAAAACATCCTGTCCTGATAGATTTTTAATTTGATTTTCGATATTTTCTAAATTAGTTGTTTGGATATTTTCCCAAGTTTTATATCTTAAATCTTCTTTATTAATCATTGATTTAAAATCATTATTTACAATATTATATATTTCTCCTTTATTAACAGGTTTAAATATGTCTATTTTATCTAAAGTATCTGAACTAGCATCTAATACATCTCTAATCTGGTTTTCCAAATAAATATTATTATTTGTAAAACTTTCTTTATTTGTTTTGTATAAAAACTGATTCAATGTATTATTAAAATAATAACCAATTATTACAAAAATTATAATAAATATAATTGTATATAAAATTATTTTTTTATTCATATTTCTATTAAATACTGATATTTTCTTGTTATTTTCTTGTTATTATTAAAGAAAATAAAATATTTTAATTAAAATATAAAAAATCAAATATAATTTATGTACATTTTTCTGATTTATTTCTGAAACCAATCCATTTCTGTCCATCTAAAGCTGAACAATTATTAATAGATACACCTTTACCTTCATTATCCATTAAACATAAATTATTCATTTTTGACACAACAACATTAAATGGAAATTGATCTATAACATCTTGTGTCGGCATTACTTTGAAAATATCATTGAAAGTCTTAACATCATATATAGGTACTATTTTAAATTTTTGACCAAAAGAGTTAGGATCACATATTTTTAATGAAAAATTATTTTTATGATCAATATGTAAACAATTATTATTAACATTTATCATATAATCTCTACCATTTGGTGTTAAAGCAAGAGTTTGTCCTTTAAATGATGTTACTGATGAATATTTCATATTACCATCATATAATTTTCTTTCTAATGCTTGTAAATCATTAATTTTATTCAATATATTATTCATTTTATAATTTTGATTATCTTGATAAGCTTTAAAATATAATGAATCTTGTTGTATTTGATTTTGGACTTCACTATCGAGTAATTGTTTGAGTTTAAAATCATCATTTTGATGATTATAGTATGTATCCTGTAAATACTTTAATTTATCTTCATATTTATTTGTTATATTTGAGCGTCTTTTATCTAAATCATAAATCATTTCTAAAATATTACTTTGGTTATCACCTGGGGGGACAATAACATATTGATTTCCTCCTACTTGTGCTTGTATATCACCCATTTTTAAAAATAAAATCTAATTGTTATATATTTGTCTTAATATTTATATTTATATTTATATTTATATAACAAAAATTTTATAAATCAAAAAATAAAAAACAAAATATTGTTTATAATCTAGAATATCTACAATTGTCATAGTAGAATCTATTTTGTAAATCATCATATTGTTTCTTAAATTCAGGCGATAATAATTCACTGTTACGTAAATCAAATGAAGTTGATGTAGTTGTATTACTTACCGAATTTGTTGGTATAGAAGTAACCGCATTAGTAGGTTTTATTAATCTTTCTTCGATTCTTTTTAATTCTTCAGCTATTAAAGCAGATTCGTCTGTAGTTGATCCGATACTAATTTTAGAAAATATTAAGATTAATATAACTATAATAAGAAATCCAAGAATAATTGATTCGTTTAATTCCATTTTATTTAACTATGTAAACTTTAATAAAATCAGAGAAAAAAGTTTTAATAATTATTAAAAAGAAATAAAAAAGAAAATAATTAGTTATTAAATTTAATTTTTTTTTGTCACATTTGTTTTATCAGCCTCAATATCAAATAATCCAGTAAATTTACCAAATAATGTAGGAGGTTGAGGAGGACCTTGTTGTAATTTTGCAAGTGTTTTCATTTGTGGATTTTTCTTTTCTTCTGATCTTTTATATGCTCCCATATATAGTTTATATAAATCATAATAATATGTGACCATAGCTAACTGATCAAAACTAGTTAATCCTCTATAAATTTGACTCATTTGATTAAACAAAGCTCCACTAACATTTTTACGTGATAATGCGAATATTGTAGCCATTCCGGTAAAAGGATTAGCAATATCTGTTTTAACATTTCCACCTTCTTCTGATGTTACTGTAGAATCCTGTCCATATTGTGTATAGTATAATAAATCAAATGCTTTATCATATTTATCTAACATATTTGTGATATCCCTGCCTGTAATAGGTTCGTCTTTTTTATCTTCTAACATAAAAAGAAATCCACCATGGGTTTTAGGTTTTCCGTTATTTACCTTTGTTTTTTTACCATTTCTAGATATAGATGTTGTTGTTTTATTTTTTTTATATGATCGTATTTTTGTTTTCATAGAATTAGATATTTTTTTATTTAATTTTACAATAAATTTTTTTCTTAAGATAATCATTTTTTTTTTAATTTCTTTAGGAAGTGTATTTATTTTTTTTAATAAAATATAATTAAATATTTCACCTAATGGAAAAAATATTTTTTTAAAATTATTATATAATAATTTCATATCACCCTCCAATAAATTATTTTTTTTTAAATTTTCTAATTCATGTATTATCTTAGATTTTTCTTGATACTTAATGAAAATTAAAAAAATATCAAAAGTTCTTTCTCCTAAGATTTGACTTTCCATTTACTTTAAAAATAAGAAAAATAAAAATACTTTTTAGAAAAAAAAAATATCAAAAAAAAATATTTAGTGTTATTCTACATAGCCTCGCGGACTACATAGACCATTCGCAAACCCACATGGGTTCCAATACATACTTAACGGAGTAAGATATATAAAGTCTATACACTGGGATAAGTTTAACGACATTCTTTGGTCGGCAATGATACTCATGGTCTCTCGCAAAACACATTTGCTTTGAATACTTAAACTCCCGGGAGTAATAAGTACCTTCTCACTGCGGGATAAGTTTAACGACATTCTTTGGTCGGCAATGATACTCATGGTCTCTCACGAAACACATTTGCTTTGAATACTTTTACTCATGGGTTGGAGTAATAAGTACCTTCTCACTGCGGGTTAAGTTTAACGACATTCTTTGGTCTCATTCGCCAGTATCTCTTCTTTCGAAAAGACCTTTTCAGATTGTCCTTTTTAAGGATTCTCCTACTAAGTTACCCGGTCCACCGTAGTTTTCCAGAGATTGTTTTATCTCCTTCGGTATGCTCCTGTTATTAATATATAATTATTTTAACTTTCAATTTTAATATATCTATTAATCAAAAAATGGTAATTTTTAAAAACAATTAAAAAAATAAAAAATAAAAAATAAAAAATAAAAAATAAAAAAAAGTGTTCACAATACCGTTGTAGGGTACTGTCACAATCTACAGCCTTGTTTCTACAACAAACAGCAAATAGACCGTGGGGGATTCGATACCCCTAGTGATTCCTCATTACCTCTGAACTTTCCTTAGGTGGAAGGCATTGGTAGAAGATACCCCTTGCGGAGAGCAACCAATCACTGAATGTTGCTACAATATTATATTATAGAATATTTAACTTTCAATTTTCATATATCTATTAATCCAAAATGGGTTAATTTTACAGTACGGTCTATTTTTGTGTCATTTAAAAAAGACCATGTTGTAAAAGATAATAAAAAAAATAAAAAATTGAAATTTATAAAAATTGAATTTAAAAACTTCTTTAGTTATATATTTATATAAATCATTAAATATTGATATTGATAATTAAATTAAACATGCCTCTCAAAGAAACTAAAGCTCAAACTGGTTCTGTTTCGAAAAATGATAAAGAAAATGAAGTCTATGATCGGACTGATTTACATAATCATATTTTGACCCGTCCAGATAGTTATATTGGCTCTATTAGTCCTATTAAAGAATTTCTCTACGTCCCTGAGGATGATGAAAATGGAAACATTATAATGGTTTATAAACAACTTGAATATATCCAAGGTCTTTTTAAAATTGTTGATGAAGTTATCGTTAATGCGCGTGATCAATACGTTCGCCTTAACACAAGTCTAGATGAACCCTCACCTACTGATAATAAGAAAAATAAAAATATCCCAGTTGGGAATATTTGGGTTTCTGTTGATCAAAAGTCTGGATTCATTACAGTTCGTAATGATGGTAATGGTATTCCAATTCGGAAACACGCAACCGAAGATCTTTATATCCCTGATATGATTTTTGGTTATCTACTAACTTCTTCCAACTATAAAGAAGGAGTTCGGCGGTTTGTCGGTGGTAAAAATGGTTATGGAGCCAAATTGGCTAATATCTATAGTACCGAATTTGTTGTGGAAACAGTTGATCACTTTCATAAGAAAAAATATGTCCAAACATATCGTGAAAACATGAAAATTTCTGAAAAACCAATCATTACAGATAATCATTCGGAAGAACCTTACACACAAATCAAATTTCGTCCTGATTTTAAACGTTTCAAGATTGATGGTATTAGTGATGATTTCTTACAAATGATTAAAGCTCGTGCGTATGATGTAGCAGGTTGTACTGATAAAAAAGTAAGCGTCTTCTTCAATAATTGTTTAATTCGTGTTAATGATTTTGAAGATTATGTTATGATGCACTTTCCTGGTGAAAATCGTAAAGAAATTATTTACAAGAAATTTAGTCCGAACTGGGAAGTAGCGGTAGCTCCTAACTTTTCGACTGAAATGACTGGTAAACAAATTTCATTTGTTAATGGTGCTCGAACAATTAAAGGTGGTCGTCATATCCAACATGTATTTAATCAATTGTATACTGGTATTAACGAACGTCTTAAAAAGAAGAAGATTGAACCTCTCAAGGAAAGTGTTCTTCGGTACAATATGATGATCTTTGTTAATTGTACAATTGATAGTCCCGAATTTAGTGGACAAATCAAAGAAGAATTAACAACTCAAATTCGTGATTTGTTTCCTAAATGTGAAATTCCTGAAAAATTCATTGATGATGTTTATAAGACAAGTATTGTAGAAAATGCTATTAAGTTCGGTAAAGCAACAGAAGAGATTTCTGCTCCTAAAGCTAAAACTGATCGTCGAACTATTCTTTCAAGTATTCCTAAACTAGAAGACGCAAATGATGCTGATACCAAGTATTGGCAAGAATGTGTTCTGATTATTACGGAAGGGGATTCTGCTGCTTCAATGGTTTTGAAAGGTCTACCAAATCGTGACCGATATGGCGTATTTCCGATTCGTGGTAAACTTTTGAATGTCAGCGAAGCAAGTGCTCAACAATTGAAGACAAATGAGGAAATTGCCAATATTCGTCAAATTCTTGGTATTACTGGAAAGAAATATATCGAAGGTCAAAAATTACGTTATGGTCGGATTATGATTATGACTGATCAAGATCTTGATGGTGCTCATATCAAAGGTCTAGTTCTTAATTATCTTAAATCTCTTGGTTTGGATAAATTCGAAGGATTCTCAGCTAGTTTTATTACTCCAATTGTTAAAGCAACAAAAGGAACAAAGAACAAAGCATTCTATTCTTCCCAAGAATTTGATAAATGGTTGGCACAAAATGAAGATGGTAAAGGTTGGAAAATCAAGTACTACAAAGGGCTTGGTACATCAGTTGATAAAGAAGCTCGTGAATACTTCTCCAATATTTCTGAACATTTGACATGTTACGATTGGGATGATAAATCAGAAGACAGTCTTGAACTCGCTTTCTGTAAAAATCGTGTTAATGACCGTAAAGATTGGTTAAAGAATTATGATCCTCATGCTGAACCAGATTTTAGTCCTAAAGTTCCGATTACCGATTTCATCAATAAAGAATTCATTCATTTTTCGAACTATGATAACGTTCGTTCTATTTCATGTTTGTGTGATGGTCTCAAACCTTCACAACGTAAGGTACTTTTCTGTGCTTTCGAAAAACGGAATCTTAAAAATGAAATGAAGGTCGCACAATTTGGTGCTGCTGTTGCTGAAACTACTGGATACCATCATGGTGAAGTCAGTTTGTTTGGAACTATTATTAATATGGCTCAAAACTTTATTGGTAGCAACAACATTAACCTCTTTCAACCTGTCGGTCAATTCGGATCTCGATTCATGAATGGACAAGATAGTGCTTCTCCTCGTTATATCTTTACCAAACTTTCAGACATTACACCAATTATTTACAATCCATTGGATACTAAACTATTGACTAAACTTAAAGATGATGATGGTGAGATGATTGAACCTGAATGGTATATCCCGATTCTTCCTGTATGTCTTGTAAACGGGACAATTGGAATTGGTACTGGTTTTTCGACTGGTTTACCTTCATTTAATCCACTTGACATTGTTCGTAATCTTCGTTCAATGATGAAAAATGAACCAACTGAAGAAATGACTCCATGGTTCCGGGGATTCTCTCGTAACTCAGCAATCAAGAAGATTGGCGAAAATCGATATGTTATTAAAGGTCGTTATTCCGCTGATACATCAACTGATGTTCTTCATATCACTGAACTACCAATTGGTATTTCGACTAATGCTTACAAAGAATTCCTCACAAGTCTTTTGATTACAAAGGAAAAGAAATCAGCTAAAGAAAAAGAAGGTAAAACTAGTCCTGTTGCTAAGCGCTCTAGTACATCACCTTATAAGATTAAAGACTTTCGTAATAATTCTGGTGGTAATAAGGTTGATTTTACTCTCTTCTTTGAAAAAGATACCTTATGTCAATGCCTGGTTGATTCGGCAACACCAGATAAAGATGGTTTGACAACATTCGAGAAAAACCTTAAACTTGGAACTACATTGTCGTTTCCGGGTAAAATGGTTCTTCGTGATCGTGAAGGTAGTCTTGTGGTTTATTCATCTATTGATGATATTCTTAAAGAATTCTATGATGTTCGTATTGAATTTTATAAGAAACGTCATGCTATGCTTCTTAAAGATTACAAAGAAGAAGCTGATTTGGTTAACGTTAAAGCTAAATTTGTCAAAGATGTTATTGAAGGCAAGATTGTTATTTTTGAACCAGAAAAGAAGAAGAGTTACAGCAAAGCTCAAATTTCTGTTCAACTTGAAAAGATGAATTATCCTAAAATGTTAAACAAACAATTAGTTCAATTGAAAGATTTAAAAGAAGAAGATATTGATTCTGCTGATTATGATTATCTTCTTGGTATGAAAATCTATGCTCTTACGAAGGAACGTGTCGAAGAACTTTTGGCTGAAATGGATGTATTGATGGAAAAATACAAGACTCTTAAGAAAAAGACCGCTGAAGATCTTTGGGAGGAAGATCTTGTATCTTTTGAAACTCAATATACCAAAGATACTAAAGAATATGATTCGGAACTTGCTAAAGAAATGGCATGGGGTACTGAAACAAAAGAAGCAGGTAAAGCTACTAAAACAACTAAAACAAAAGTTGTCAAGAAAGAAAAAGAACCGGAACAGGAACCTGAAGCCGAAGAAGAACCTGTTGTAGTTGTTAAGAAAAAGAAAACAACTACGGAAACAAAAAAAAAGAAAACTGATGAATAAATAGTAATTTTATGAATTCTGTTTTAATTCAAAATATTTTATAAATAAAAAAATTTTTTTTTAAATTAGACTCTTTCTGATTCTATTGTCATATTTGTTTCTTTTGTTGTTATTTTAAAAAAATAAATATTTTGTAAATCTATATTTATTAATCTACCTGTATCATATTGTTCTATTATTTCAGTTGAATTAATATCCCATATATTAGTTTTAAATGAAGTATACCAATCCTCTTCAACTAATTCTCCAATATGTTTATCCAAATATGCTGGTCTAGCAATGTATATTAAATTTTTAAGTAATTTATTTGAATCCATTTTTTCTGTTTTGATAATTTTATGACCTTTTTGTCTATTCATAAATTCATTAAAATAATGAACTCCTGGGATTGTATTATCATGATATTGAAAATTTCTAAGAATAATTGTATCTGTATTTTTATATTCAGTATCAGTGAAATATTGTAATGTTTCTATAACTAAAAAATTAGTATTATCATCTAACAAATTGGATTGATAAATATATTTAATGTCTAATGTATCATTTATATTGCTAACAATATCACCAGAAGGTTTTTTTATAGTCATTGTTAAATTATTCAAAGAACTCAACGGGGCTGGATAGAATCTTTTAGGCCACATACCAGCAACTTTATATTCAACACTTTTACCAGATGTATTGACAATATCATAAATACGGATAACTGGAGTTATTATAGCAAAAGCATTATTAAGATCTCTACTTGTTCCTTGCATTACATCTTTAATTTCTTCAATTTCAACTGAATAATATGTTTCTTCAATTGTATTATCAGTTAAAGTTGGATGATATTCTATTTGTCTTTGAACAGAAGGCATCATAGCACTTATCAATTCAATTGATGTAATATTTTTGAAAGAATTATTTAGAGCCAATCCTTTTTGACCCTTGTCGACAATTTTTTCATATTGAACAATTTCTCCAGGAGGAAGGTCTGGTCTATATGGTGGATAAAATGTTCCATCATCTCCATACCATCCTGTATTATTAGTATTACCAAGAAGACCTTGGGATGATTGACTAAAATTTGCTGGAATTGTAGGATTATTATAATACATTGGAATATTGTTAATTGAATTCCCTGAAGGAGAAAACTTTAATTGGAAATTATATTGTGAAGTATTTGGATCATCTTCCTCCCAATTTCTATCTAAACTTGAAATTACAATAAAATGATAAACCTCTTGATATGTTTTTTGACTTGAATATAAAAATTTATTTTGTTGTCTTTTTTTCATATTAATATATTCTATTCCTAATTTATTACCATATTCTTCTTCATCTTCATCCTCATCTTCATCCTCATCTTCATCCTCATAATCATCTTCTTCTAAATTAAGATCCTTTTGTTTATAATTCTGATTAATATATTTTTGATTATATAATAATTTGGCTCTATCAATATCTTCTTGATTTCTTCTAAATTGTATTCTTTCTTGATTGTTTCTTTGTAATTGTATCATTTCCATTTGTTTTTGTAACCCAATCATTTTTTCTTTTTCAAGTTTTTGTTTATACATTTCTTGAATAATTGACATTTTATTTAATTTAATGTATATAATTTATTTTATTTTATTTCACTTCCTTTTATATAATTTTATGTGATAATATTAATAAGAAACATAAATAAAAACATAAATAAAAACATAAATTAAATATGGATTTAACAATAAGTGGTGATCATGAACTAGATAGAACATATCAACTATTATTTTCTAGAGTAAATCAAATTAATTTAAAAAATAATGGTGAATTTCCCCATATTATACCAATTTTATTAGGAGGATACGCTTTATATAAATATTATCCAAAAAAAATTTTAAATCATCCTCTCTTAAAGACCGAGGATATTGATTTTAAATTTATATTAAATTCAAGAGATAATCCAGAATATTCCACATTCAAAGATTTTTTAAGAAGAGAATTACAAAGAGTTATGATAATACAAAATTTTTCTGGTCTATTATATTTTTTCCGTCCTGGACTTAAATATCAAATCTCTATAAAAGAAGATCATGGTTTTCCACCAACATATTTTAATTATGAATCAGGATACTTAGATATTTCAATTCATAATGAATATAATTCTTTAAATTTATTTCTTGAATTTGATGAATCATCAACCATGGATAATGGAGCAATTTTAAATGTTTCTAATGTTCCTATAGAAGTAATTAGAGGTAGTGTTTTAAGTCAAAATGAAATCCCATCCCCATATCATTATTTTCCTTCAGAAGAATTTATAGATTTTAATACAATTCATTTATATGTTTTAATAGATTCATTAATAAGAGAATATTCTTTGAGAGAAGATAAATATAATGTTAGATTATTTAGTAGATTAATTAAAACTTCAAAAATTATGGCTAGATTAATGATTTTATTATCTAAAGGATACAATAGTAATCAAGGTCATCGTAAAAAATATGATTTATTTGATCATTTTGAAAAATTATTATCAGAATTTCAAAAATATTGTCGAGAAGCATCTGATGTAGACCAACCTTATATTATAGCTTCATTTTTAAGCAATGAGGCAATTAAATTCAAAATAATAATTGATAGTATAAGAGACAATATAAGAACTTCCCCTGAATTATTGGATATTTATAATTTTTTAATGATAAAATTCCAATCCCAAGGTATTCCTCCTTTTGTACCAGCTACAAGATCATCTTCTACCTCATTAAATCTTCCTCGTCTTACTCGAAAATTAGGAATACAAGGTTCAACTTCTTCATTCCCTCCACATCCACTCTCTCGACCATCATCATTTCCAACACCAACACCACACCCATCTCAAATTCAAAATTTAAGTCGTGTTTTAGAATCAAATAGATTAAGATTATTAGAGGCTAGACAATCAGGAGGAGGAAATCCAATTTTTCATAATGAAAGAGACTATTTAATATATTTGTTAGGAAAAGATTTTGTATATTTAGATGATGATAGTGAAAAAGAAAAAGAAAGATATTATGAAAGCTTATTATTCTTAGAATTTAATAATCAATTATTTGATATAATTAATAAAATGAATAAAGAAAAAAAGAGAAAAGTTAAACCTCGTTCTTTAAAAATAACTGGAATTAGAACCGGAAAAAGAAGTGGAATGATTGGATCACAACCAATTTCAGTGAGAGCAGGTGGTGGTGATGTTTCTAGAAAAACAAATAAGAAATCACGTAAAATAAATAAAAATAAAAAAATAAAGGGAAAATAAAATAGTAAAAAATATTAATATAAATACCTATGAAGAAATATCAATAAAATACAATCCAAAAGCAACTATTATAAATAACATACCAGAAGTCATTATTCTTCCATCTTTTGTTAATATACTAAAAATTTGATAGAAATAATCTTTAAATGTATGAAACCAATCTTGATTATCACCTGGTTTATTACTACCTCTAATTTCTCTTTCTAATCTAGCTTGATATTCACCTAGTGAATGTTCATTATAACTTAAATCTAAATTTTCTTTAATTGAATTATCAAATTCTTCAATTCTACTTTGATTTGATGAATAATTACCAGCACTTAAATTAGTTAAATCATTAATTATTGAATAAAAATCATCAGCTGATTTAGACATGATATCAACCCCATTTTTTTTATTATTTTCCATTTTTTTTGATTCTTCTAAATTAGCCATTTGATTCAATGGTTCTAATTTTTTAATTTCTTGTTTTTGTAAAATTTTATTATAATCATTTAATTGATTATCATAAGTAGAGTATAGATCAGATTTTCTATCAACTATTATAGCACCTAATTTAAGGTCGTCTTTTTGGTCATTTGTATCTATTGTATCTAATAGATTTTGACAATCTTTAATTTCAATCCTTTCTGTTTGACAGTTATGTAATTTCAATGAAAATTCAATGATATTTAATAATAATACATTAGCAAATCCAAACATTTGATCTACTTTGTTGTTTTCATTTTCAATAGTCATTTTTTCTGTATCTCTATCATCGCCATAACCAGTATCAATACCAATATTTTTTTTGTTTATATTTGAATTCATATCAGTTTTGCTTCGATAAAAACATTTATATTTCATTCTCATATTCATTAATTCTTGATATTTTAATTTCAATGCCCCACAACGATCTGGTTCTTTCATTTTACTTAAATCAAGCTCACATGAATCGTTAGTACAAGCAGCATATTTATTTAAATAATTTCTTAATTGTGGATTGTTAAATATACAGAATCTAGCGATGGGTGCTATTTCACTAACTGTTTTATTTTTGAATTTATTTATAATATAATTTTCTAAATCGTTAATATAAATTTCTAATGGTTGCCAAAATGTATTATATAAATTACGGTTATAAACAAATTTATAAAGAGGTGGAGTGTTTTGTATTTTACTAATATTAAATGAAGCAGGTAAGACACATTGACCTAATGATGTACCTTTTATTAATACATTTTCAAAAGTATCATCCGACCACCAATAATTTAATTTAGCATCTAATCTTAAATATTTATCTAAATAAATTTCTGAGAAATCTTCTTGTTGATAAAAAATCAAATATGAACAAATATCGTCAAATATATTAATTATTCTTTGGTTTAGATCAATTATAATATTTTCGACAAACATTATTCTTTCTTCTAGATTTTCAAATTTGCTTTCAATCCATTTTTTAAAAAGATTCATTCTCTCTATTTGTGTGTAAACAGGTTCTTGATTAGAAGGTAATTTTATAATTGTATCATAAATAGTATTAATAGCAAAATAGTTATTTTGACTTAATTCATCAACTTTACGATATAATCTATCAATGTCATAATTACCAGATGATCTAACCCAAAAATATTCTCCAGTAGGTAATTGATTACTAGAATAAGTTTCATTTTTATTATTTGAGATTAGATTGATCCAAAAATCCCAATTATTATCAGGGTTATTAATAATTCTTATTAAAAGATTAATATTTTTATCAATATTTATATCAAAAATAACCCATATATCATCATTTTCATTGGTTTTATAAAATAATTGTTCAGTGTCTATCATGTATAACATCGTATTTTTTTTTAAATCCTTCAAATTAGATTTATTTAAAAATCGTGTACCTTCCCAATAATTATTACCAAAAATTTCTTTCATGTTATCCATTGACTGTTTAAGCATTACTACACCATAATTTTTAATATAATTATTTACTTTTTCTTTAATCCATTGATAATCTAGATACATATTTTTCATAAGATGATAATTTTTTCTAAAAGAATTAAGTTCATTGTCTTCTTCATCGGATGATTTATATAATTCTTTAGGTTTAATAAATTCAGTTTGTCTTGAAAATGTAATAACTTTTGTTTCATCCTGTTCAATTTGGGTCTTACCAGATGTAAAATATATATCATTTAATAATAAATATCTAGTAACAATTCTGTATTGAGTATTATCTAGAATGGGTTTCAAATTAAGGTTCAACTTTTTACGATTTTTTTCAACTAAATCTCTAACTGATGTTAATGAATGATCTATAATAATTTGATTTGCGAAGCCTTGATTATCTAGAAGGAGACCAAGAAGTTTTGTTAATTTGACTTTTTTATTTTCAATATTGGCTTCTTCTTCACTTATATTTTCGAAACCCTCTAAATATTTATTATTTTTTCTGACAGACAATATTAAACCAATTAATAATATACCGAAAATAATCCAATATTTGTTTTCCATTTTAGTGAAATAAGAGAAAAAAATATCTAGGATTTGTTCTTTTCTAGATATAATAAAATCTAAAAAAAAGATGATAAAAAGATGATAAAAAGATGATTAAAAATGAAAAAAGATATAATAAAATAAAATAAAATAAAATATTTTCTTTATAAAATCTAAAATAGGAAATATTTATAATATTATTATAAATAATAATAATAAAAGAAAAGAAAAATAATATGTCTGCTTTAAATTTTAGTGATTTTAATCAAGATTTACAAAAAAATCTTAATGACTATAGAAATGGACGTGTTGTAGTTTATTCAGGAACTAATTATGCCCCATATGAATCATATGTTGGTTCTAATCAACCACAACAATGTTTCAATGATAGTGTTAAAAGAATCCATGTTGCCACATCTCTTACAGAATCATTTTTTTCACGTGAAAATGTTGACTTAATTCAAAATGAAATTATTAAACAAGTATTCAATGAAACAAAATATGTTATTACACGTCAATCAGATATGAATTTACAAATAATTATGAGATCTATCTATTTACAATATGGTAAAAATTTACCATGTCAAATTAAAGAACAAGTTATTGAATTAAATAGTGAAGTAGTTAAAGAATGTTTAAGAATTATTATACCTAATATTCAACAAACTATAGGATATCGTAATGATATTAATAAATTACCTGTTACAATGGATAGATCACTTAATGTAAGTGTTAAAGGTAGTAAAACATTATATGATAAGTTAGGTTTCTAATTTGATCAATTGATTATTATAAATTAAATTATGAAATATATGAACAATTAATAGAATCAATATATGCTTTTTTCTCTGACATTTGATGTTCCCATTCTTGTTTGGCTTCTGCTAATTTTTCATCCTGTTCTTTATAGTCTTTTTCCCATTGTATTTTTTCTTTTTCAAGGAGTCTTTGAAAATCACGTTCTTTCTTAACAACTGAAATTTTTCTTTTAAGTTCATTTTCATATTCAGTATGACTATTATACTGATTTTCATTTTCATTTCCATTTCCACATTTATTTAATCTTTGTAATGAGTCAACATAAATTGTATAATTCATTTGCATATTTTCTAATTTGCTTAATCTAGAATCAATACTACTAATAACTTCATTAATTGTATTCATTTTTTGATCCAATTGAGATAATAGATTAACTAAATATTCCCCAATTTGTATTTGTAATTGATAACTTTCCATGATTTTGATATACTAATTTAATAGATTAATACATTGATATACCAACATAAATTTTAAAAATCAATTTTTATTTATTTCAAATCCTTTGATTCATACTTAATATTACCACTATATAATTGAACAAATCCACACTTCATACATGTAAAAGAATTATATCTATTATCAAAAAAATTAGTATCTAATAAAAAAGCTTTGGCTCTGGTACTAATTTTGAGATATCTATGTTTAAATTCTTTTCCACTGCAACCTTTAATTGGACATATTAAATTAGGTAAAACAAAAGAGTTATCTTTGTATTGAAGATGTGAATAACTCTTAATTTCAGTTTTGAAAATCCCTTTACCTTTTTGAGTTTTAGTATTCATTTTACTTTTTTTGTTATTTTTTTTTGTATTTTTTCTAGTCATAGTATTATGATTATAATTTATAGTTTATTTAGATTTTATTTTTAATTTATTTAAGATTTTATGTGCGAAGAGAAATTTTTTTTATTTTATTAGTTTTAATATAAATTTAAGTATAATATTAATGTCTTCTGAAGAAAAAGATAATAGAATTAAGAATTTAGATTCTTTTTTCTCAACAAATAGAGATGATAGCCCAAAATCACAAAGTCCAACTTTTAAATTTGATTATAATCAAATTATGGTATCATTTGAACACAATCAAGAATATCAATTTATAATAGAACAATCAAAACAATTACAAAAAACAGAACATATTGAAATTTTTAAAATAATTGATAATAATGGTGATGATTATACATCTAATGAAAATGGTGTTTTTGTCGCTTTAAATAAACTTAAACCAGATACTTTAAAACAAATTATTCAATTCATAGAATTTTGTATTGTTAATAAATCTCAATTAAAAAAAGATTCTGATCAAAGAGATGCGATTAGAGAAATTATGAATTGTCAAACAGATGAAATTAAAGGATTTAATAAATTTTTTTTAATGTCTGAAAAAAATTGAAAAGATTTAAGGGTTTGTAAAGAAGTATATTTAAGATTAATAAATACTAAATATTTTATTTGAAAATTATGTTAAGTTGTAATGAAATTTGTAAAGTTTTATCTACATTTGAAGGCGAAGAGACCTTTAAATTAGAACACCATAATCCCTTGTTTGAACAATCTCCTGATTTTTACAAAAATTATTTACAATTGGTTGAAGATAAAATTAAAGAAAATGGATGGATAGATCCAAATCTAGAACCAAATAAATTTAATGAATATAGTAAAATGCAAACCGAACTGAAGAAAATAGAAGATCATGATACTACTACTTCAGTATCTGAATCATTAATTAATGAACACTCATCTTCGGATAATGTATTTTTAAATTATAAAGAACATCAAACTAATGAATTACCGAACTTTTTACTTACTCTAATTGATAAATCTCGTCATAATGAAATTTATTACTATGGTATGAAAGGTCCTGATTCTTTTCTAGCATCTGTTCTTTTAGCAACTGAAGAACATTATTGGTTACAACATCGTAAAAAGAAAAAGGAATACGCTGATCAAGTTAAAACAACATTTAGTATTCAAAAATATGATATTCTTCGTGGTATTTCTAAAGAATCAGTCGGTCATGATTATTTACAAACTATTTATTCAAATGATTTTCCTGAACATGTGGATAGTGATAAATCTAAAGAGTTTAGATTTTTGATTGGATATCATTATAAAATTAATATTTTGATTATAGAATTAAAAGATAAGAAAGGGTATTTTGTTACTGATTGGAAAACTGAATTGCCAACATTAATCATTTTCTTTGATAATCAAACAACATATCTACCCGTATTATCAAATAAGAATTCTTCTTATTTTACAGCTGATGAAATTCAATTAATTGGGAAAAATATTAATATTCTTTACCCGATTAAATTAAATATGTCACCAATTACATCAACTTCAAATGATGATGGAATTAATAATAATGAAGCTGTTACACCTAAAAAAGGTCGTAAAAAGGAAAATATGATTAGTTCTGCTGAACAAGTACAAATTAAAACCATTAAAGTAGAACAAATTCATCCTATCACGAAATACCAATTAAAGGATTTACAAGATATTGCTGAAAAACTTAATTTACAATTGGAAACAACTAAGTACCTCTCTGATAAATCCATGAGAATTATTAAGAAAACAAAAAAGGATTTATATGAAGAAATAGTTAATAAAATTACCAATTTAGGTAATTAAAATTATATCCCCATTTTTATACCTTTTTATATTTCAAAAATTATTTTTATCTTATCATATATTAAATGGACACATTTACTAAATTATTTTGGTTTTTCTCGTTACTTTTTATTGTTTTATCAGTATATTTACTATGTTGCACAAAAAAAACTAATATATTTTATTTACAAATTGCATCAGGGTGTGGTATCTTTTCTACAAGTAAAATAGGAAGAAATTTTCTAGGTTTAGAATAATCAGCTTTTATGTATTGATTAGGAGTTATATATTTTTTATTATCCATTTATTATAATTGTTCATAATTCTTTATCTAAATTATGTATAATTCGATTTTTTTTATTTATTTTATCTTAAGAATTTAGAAAAAATATAAAGTAAGAATATAAGCACCTAACATAAAAAATATGGTATCCATTATAATATCAATTAAATTATTACTACCAGTTAACTTGAATGGGTTAGACATACCAATTAACATCTGCCAAAACTCCCAAATGGTATGTATTATAAACAATTTATAAAAATAGAGTTTTCTATCCCCATTAAAATATAAATAAATATAACCAATAATTATACCATTAATAAAATGAAGTATTGACCAACCAGAAACATAAAATGTTTTTTTAGATGTACCAATTAAGTCCGTTCTTAATATTTTTTTTACATTTTCTGGTAAAAATACATCACCACTACTATAAATAATATCTTGTAAACTTGGATACATATATAAATTATATTTATTATATAAATATATTATTATAAAAAATATTATTATAAAAAATATTATTATTATAAAATATTATTATTATAAAATATTATTATTATAAAAATATTATATTTGTAATACATTGATACAAAATGATGTCAAGTGCTCTTAAATAATTACACAAAAAAGTCACTATTAAAATAATCATAATATGATTTTTATTCCTATTTCTTTTATTTTATCATTTTTTATAAAATCTTTATTTATATTTTTCTTTAATTTTCTTTATGGATGAAAAATAATATAATATAATATTAAGTAAAGTAATCACAGAAAGATGAAGTTCAATAAACAAACTAATGAAAAGCAACGCTTACTCGAACTTATACATAGATCACATCAAAATAAAAATCTTGAATTAGAAGCATTAGTATATTATCAAGGTATACAAAAATTAATCCAATATGATGATTTTGTAGCCTGTCTTAAAAGAATTAAAAACCAAAATGAATTCAAAATGTATCCTCCTAATGAGGTTCTTAATATTACATTTAGAATTGATTCAAAATATAAATATATTAGAGTTTCAATCTATGGAAAAGAAACAATCAAATTTTTTTGTGCCCATGGGCGTATCAAAGATTTAGGTAATAATGTTAAATATTTTCATAAAGAAAATATTAGTGATGAAAATGGAAAACCATCACGTGTTAATATGGATGATTATTATCTTAGATTTAATTTGAAAGAAGAAAGACCATTAGATGAAACGAATGAATTAGTACGTGATTTATTAGAACATTGGCAAGAAACACCAAAATATTTTAGATATAAAAAAATATTTACATTTGAAACTATTGATGGATTATTTAGAAATGATTTATCAATCGTCAAAGAATCTAAAACAGAAGATAAAGAATTAACTGTTGCTGAAGTAATTAAAAATAATTTAGAAGATCTAGTTATTAAACCTGAAAAGACCGGTAATTTTAAAGAATGGTGGAATAAAATAAAAAATACACCAAATAATATAGTTAAAGTTAGTAATCAAAAAGTTTATTATCAATCTTTTCAAAAATCTGGTACTCTTGATAATACATCTAATTATGAAATCGAAGTTGAATATTTAGGTAATCAAAAAGGACAAAAGACTCTTAGTGATAATGATGTTATGATTAAATTTATTCAGTTAATTGGTATACATTTACAAGCTATTCAAAAAAGCTACTATGTAATTGGTAGAAATGAAATAGGTCAAGTTCGTAATACATTTGCTAATTTAACAGGTGTTAGAGGTCGTAATTTATTTAAAGCTTCTTTACCAAATACGGTTGAATTAAGTAATATCCAACAATTAACAAATCGTCAATATCTTGATACTTCTAATCATACTCTTCGTAAAAATTTCTTAGTAACGGAAAAAGCGGATGGTGAACGTAATCTTTTATATATTGACCATGTAGGTGAATTTTATTTCATTAATCGTCAAAATTTAGTTAGAAAAATTGGTATTAAAATGCCTGAAATCGCAAATACTCTTGTAGATGGTGAATATTTAGAAGATCAAAAATTATATATGATATTTGATGCTTATTTTTTCCAACAAAAACCGGTTTGGAAAGAAGTATTTGATCCTAGATACGAAGCTGTAAAACAAATTAGTGAATATATTAAGATTAATGTTAATAAACCTTTCTCACAAGTTGAAGTTAAATTTCCATTAATTGTAGGAAGAAAAATATACTATCGTGGTGATAATATTTTAAAGAAAGAAGAGCTTGAGAAATCAGATTATGATACTCTTATTTTTGACGCCTGTAAGAAAATATTGAATCAAGTAAATGTTGAGCAAGGTGGTAAATTAGAAATAGGTCATCAATTCAGTTATAATGTAGATGGTCTTATTTTTATTCCTGCTGATTTACATGTAGGTCAAGATTATCATAATCATCAAGTAAAACATTTCAATGACACTAGCGCGTGGGCACGAACATATAAATGGAAACCACCACATCTTAATTCAATTGATTTTGAAATAGAAGTATTTAAACCAAGTGGTAAATCAGAACCAAATGATCAATATTATAATGGTATTTTATACAGACAAGTTATACTCAAAGTAAATTACCAATCTAATTTTCATGATAGATACAATTCCCAAAGAACACTTAATGAAGGTGGTGGATTATTTAATGGTTCTAAACCTTTTATTCCAAATTATCCATTTGTTGGTTCAAGAGATTATAATAATAATTTAGTTGAAGAAACTCACATTGCTTGGTTACCTATAGACAATAATAATAATATGGTTTCAATGGATGGTATCATTGTACAAAATGGTGATGTTGTTGAATTTAGTTACAATATTAATGAACCAAATCCTCAACATAGATGGAAACCACTAAAAGGTCGTCCAGGAAAGAAACCCAATGGTTATCATACAGCGATTAATATTTGGAGATCTATTCACGAACCTATTACAACCAATATGATTATTGGTGAAACAAAAATACCTAAAGTTGATTCATATTATCAATTGAATGTTAATCGTGATGAATTATATCTTAAAGAAATGAATAAATTCCATAATTTCATTAAAGGTCGTTTATTTGATCATATTGGTAAAAATTTTAAGCACCCATACATATTAGATTTGGCATGTGGTAAGTTTGGCGATTATTTTAAATATGCTAATATTAAACCTGGTTTACTTGTTGGTGTTGATTATTCCCAAGATAATATTAATAATTTTAATGACGGTGCTTGTGTTAGAGCTTTAATGGCTGCCGAAGAAAATCATTTACTTAAAAAAATGAATCATAATGTTATTGCGATTAGTGGTGATTGTCATTTACCATTAAATACAGCAGAAGCTGGTATGGATGAACTTAATAAGTACTATCTAAATGTTTTATATGGTGATGTTGATTTAAGTGATTATAGCAAATTAGGTAAACTATCTGGAAAAGCTTTAAGAAAGTTTGATATAGTTTCATGTCAATTTGCGATCCATTATTTCTTCGGAACATATGATAGATTAACTGGGTTTTTAAATAATGTTCATCAAAACACTAAAACAAATGGGTATTTTATTGGGACATGCTTAGATGGTAAATCTATTTTTAATAAATTCAAAAATGAAAAGAAAGATGTCTTAGAACAAGTACAAGATGGTGATAAATCTAAACTTATTTGGAGAATTAAGAAAGATTATGATGAAGACGATTCTAAATTTTCATTTACAAATGATGAAAAATCATTGGGTATGAAAATAGAAGTTGAAGTTGAATCAATTAATAATACAAGTTATGAATATTTAGTTAACTTTGAATATTTAACTAAACTTCTTAATGATTATGGGTTTGAATTAGTTGATAGTAGATTATTTCATGAAGTACCTAATTCAATGTTAGAAGAATTTTATGCTGAAGTTCCTTCACATGGAGCTAATCTTAAGAAAAAACAAAAATCATTAGAATATAGTGTTTTACATAGATGGTTTATTTTTGTAAAGAAAGGTCTTTCTGAAACAGATGGGGATGGTTTAACCCAAGAAGAAGAAAGAGAAATAACATCTTCTTATTCTTCTGAGATGAACTCACAAACTGATTTAGATTCCATAGAAAATAAGAATGAATCTAATGTTAATCTTAATAAAAAAGAAAAAATTAAAGATGATATATTAGTTGAAAACTTAGATTTAGAAAGTATTAAAATCTAATTATTAGGATACTATTATAATTAGGGATATATATCACTAAAGTATTTTTCTCTTACAGCAGCTCTGTATCTTCTTTTTTTTTCTTCTTCTTCTCTTTCTTCATCAGTATAATTATTCGGATCTATATTTACATTAATATATCCATTTGATGGTCGAGAATTTCTTAAATGATTTAATAACGGTTCTAATACACTTTCATTAACAGTGTTATTTTCACCACTTATTGCTATTTGTTGTATTTCACCTTTATTAGCTCCATTTCTTTTTTTTTCTTCTCTTAAGAATGAATCTAATTTTTGTTGATAGCTTGTTTCTAAAATTGGTTTTTTTCTATTATCGTACTCCCCTTTTAATAATTTTTGTTTTTTTTCATTATTAATTATTTCAGTTAAATATTTATCATTAACAGTTAATAATACTAAATCATCTTTATCATAGTGTGTTGCTTGTCCCTCTATACCTAATTTCTTAAAATCCATAACATAATCTTCTATTGTAGGATATACTAAATATTTTACGGTACCATCATCCAAAATAGTTTTCCATATACCAGATTTTCGATCTTCAATGTATGCTATAAATACATTCTTTTTTTGTGAAGATTTATACCATGATTCTTTCTGTGATTCTGAAAGTTTTGACCCGTATCTATCTATAAATTTTTTATAATAAAAATCTCCCCCCTTAAATTGTTTTCTATTTTTTCTTACACTTCTAGATTTTGTACCTTTTCTAGATTTTGTACCTTTTTTAGATTTAGATATTTTATTTTGCTTTTTATGCGATTTCATTTTATAATTTAAATAAGAAAATAAGAAAATAAGAAAATAATTAAAATAAGAAAAAATGAAAATATATTGTTATAAATTACTGATATTAAATATGTATTGATAAATTCTTTCTGATAAAACTTTTCTTAATTTTCTTGTTTTTTAAATTTAAACATTGATATTTTCAAAGTTTTCTAGTTTTAGAAATGAAAAACCTAATTCTTTTTTTAATATTTCATGTTTTTCTTCTAATTCTTTTTTGTATGAACTATCTGAGTTTTCATGTTTTAATAGCATTTCTATTTCTTGTAATTCTAATGTTTTAAATTTTTGTAAAAAATTTTGAAACTCTTTTGTTTCATCTTTTGATTCATATTGGGTTTTAAGTAATCTTTGAATATTTTTGTTCATAATAAAATCATTTAAATATTCTGGTGTAACAACATATATTCCTCTAGAATCAATAATTTCAATTAATAAAGACTTTTTTGAAGGAATATATAGATATATGTCAATAAAATTTTCTTGAGAAGGTAAGGATGGATCTGGAGATGTAACCTTATAAATACCTTTAATTCCAGTATCACCTTCGGATATCATATAATAATAAGGTGAATTAGCGAAGTTTGTACGTCCTTTGATATTTTTATGGGATTTTGGTGAAGTTATACCAAAATTTTCACTAAACCCTGGGTCAAATTGCCCTTGACGCATTCCCATCTTTAATCTATTTTCATCCATTCCCTTTCCTAACTGTTTTCTATTCTTCTTTCGAATAGTTTTTCTATTCTTTTGAATAGTTTTTCTATTCTTTCGAATAGTTTTTCTATTCTTTCTAGATATTCTATTTTGTTTTTTATATGATTTCATTTTAATTTTGGTTTATTTTATAATTAAAGCAATAAAAATTTAATATATTAAAATTAATTTTTTTGACTGATATTAAATAAGTATTGATAAATTCTTTCTGATAAAACTTTTCCTAATTTTCTTGTTTTTCCATTTGATAATGAAATTTCAATATCAGATACCATCATACTTCTTTTTGATTCTTCTAATTGATTGAAAGAATTAATAATTTCAGCGATTGATTTATATTTATCTAAAATAACTTGAGCATTTGAAACAGACATTCCTGGGATTTGTGCTAATTGTAAAATAGAACAATTATTGGTAGTTAAATTATCTTTTTTTTTTAATTTGATTGTTGATAAATATTCATTGTTTAATTCGATTGAATCTTTTTGTTCATTTTTATTCTCTGAATTAGTATCCAATATTTGCGTATCATTGTTTTCTAGATTAGTCTTTATTGTAGAATTAATGATATTTATATTAATATCAATAATATTAGGATCATTTTTTTCTAATTTTTCCATAATTCTTTTAATGAAATAAATAGTTTCTTCAATCGTTTCAAATCTTATAATTTGAATTTTATCACGAAAAATAGTATTAATAATCATTCCAAATAAAGTCTTCATTTGCCCAGGTATATCGTCAATTCTACCTTCTAATAAATACATAATACGTTCTTTAGGTATGCCTGATTCGAGTAAACGTTTTTTTTGCTCTCTATATCTTCCGTCATTAACAGAAGCAATTAAATCTTTCATTGTTTTTCTTTCAATCAATAAAAAAGTTTGTTCTTTGTATTTAATATGAATATCACCTAAATCTAAATTTTTAAATTCAGCATTCGGAAAAACACTCTTTAAATCTTTTTCACGATGATCAATTGTTAATAAACTCATTTAATTCTATTATATTTGAATAATATTCTAGATTATAATTGTAAAATACTTAAAAATATCTTTATGTCTTATTTTATTTCAATTCATTCAAAATTCTCATTATTTAGTTTAAGACCTTTTTTTTGTTTTAGGGTATTGTAATTATAATTATTAGTATTGGTATTGGTATTGTTATTATTGTTATTATTGTTATTATTGTTATTATTATTGTTATTATTGGCATCTTCGTAAATGTATTTATTTGTTATCACAAACTTTTCTAATATTTCATAACTTTTTCCTCTTTCAGGTATTTCACTTAACATAAATTTAATGACTATATTAAAAATTTTTTTCATTAAACGATTTGTATTACCTTTGAATTCTTTCCATGAATCAGTATGATTATAATTTTTAGGAAATTTTAAATCTAATGGATTTCTACTAGTTAATGAAGAAGTGTTATGGTTAAGAAGTTTCCAAAAAAGTATCCCAAGTTCCCATATATCTACTTTTTTAGCAAGGTATAAATAAATTGTCTCCCTAGTTTGATCAGAAGCTAATTTTTTAATTTTACTAACTAATTCGTCAATCTTCAATGACTCTGGTGTATCTATATCTAGTTTAATACTTTTACAAAATTTATTATAAACATTAGTTAAATTAGTTGGTATTGATAAAGGTAATGGTGTAGAAGATGGTAATGAAACATAATTACCACATGAAATCGCAAAGTTAGTTAACTTAATACCTTCTATCAATCCATCTTTATAGTCAACATAAATAGAATCAAAAGCCAAATTACGATGAGCTACACCTTTATCATGTATATAATTAACAGCTAATAATAATCTATACAGAATTATTAAAACATATTTATTATATTCTTTAGGTGGTAAAGATTTAATAAGACGCATAAATTCTTTTAATGTTAACCCATTTGGTCTTTCTAATATAACAATTAAATAATCATTAGTTAATTTAATATCATAACAAACACTAACATATTGTGAACTAGTTTTAAATTTGGATAAATATTTTAAAAATCCAACTTCAATTAAAACCTGTTCAAAATTTTTAGTATCTTTTTTTGATATCATTTTAACTATAACTTCAGCTGATTTTGAATTATTATTATATGTCCCTTCAAATATTTCTGCGTTATCAATGTTACCTAAATGATTATGTAATTTTAATTGATTATTAAATACTCTTTGAACTATTGTTTCCATTATTATAAATAATTTATAATATTACTTATTATTCTTAAAGAAAATAAAGATTTTGAAAGGAAATACAAAAGATTTATTAAAATATAAATTTATGATCTAGATTGTTCAGTGTATGTAAATTTAGGCATAATTGATCCAACTGATGTATCTAAATTTAAGGCATTAAGAGGCGTTCCTCTATCGAAAACAGCAGCTGGTAATCTTTCATTATTTCCTAAACATACAGGGGGTCTCTTTGCTGGAACATCCCAACATTTAGGTGGTTGAATTTGATACCCAGGATGATATTGTTTCATACTAGTTTCAGTAAATAATTCAGTGGTTGCTGGTTGTAAATTATATTGTTGATTATCAACATAATAATTATCACTATAACTTGATTGTGATGAACCAGACCCATATGTAGAATTATTTGATACAGATGGTTGATCAGTTGGAAATTCATACCCATGTGTATATCCATATGTTGTATCTGACTCAAATAGTGCTTGTGTTGAAGCTCCATTTGTTTGATTAAATGATCCCCCTACCGCACTTTTAATTGATGGAATTAACCCTTCTAATTCTTTTCCAACACCTATTTCAAATCGATGGGTATTTGTTGTATTTCCAGAATCCCCATTATTTCTTCTTTTAATAAAAATATTAGGTTGGAAATAATTATTTGGTCCTTCACCACCGATTTGATTAATATTTGGTTTACCTAATGTATATAAGCCCATATTACCCATTTCTTGTACGGATGGTGTAACTAAGCTAGGTGGAGGAGCTGTAACGCCAATTGTTGGTGAACTTGTATTTGTACTAAATGATGATGAATCAGTTGAAGGACCTGAAGTTGGCATTGTTGTTGTGGTGACCATTTCAGTTGGCATGGTTGTTGTAGTAACCATTTCAGTTGGCATGGTTGTTGTAGTAACCATTTCAGTTGGCATAGTTGTTGTAGTAACCATTTCAGTTGTTGAAGTCATAGGGACTGATGTTGGAGCATCAGTTGTAGTTGTGGTAGGTATTGTAGTGTTAGGATCAATTGTCGCATTAGGATCAATTGTAACTTCAAAATGTTCTAATTTTTTTGGTGACATATAAAAATAAATAACAGCAATTATTAATAAAACTAGAAGTATAATACATATTTTTGAATTATTATTCATTTTATTGATTTTAATTATGAATATATAATGATTACTTTTTATATATTTATAAGAAAAAATAAAAATAAAAGTTAAAACTAGTGTTTTGTGGAATCTAAAAAGAATTTTTTATGATATATTTCTGAAAGGATCACCTCCCGTGTCTGCTCCAACTCTAATTAACCCTTCTTCTGTAAAACCCATCTCCGCAGTTGATTTTAAATTTCCTATTAAATCTGGTCTTTGCTCAATTAATTTTCTTACTTCGCATCTTTCGATAGCATTATTAGTATAATATCTAGAAGGCATATCTTTGAATAATTTACATTCATCTTCTGTAAAAATATTATAACTTTTATTAATACAGTCATTTTGTTTAGCCGTATCTACAGCTAACTCCCTTTGACAATCCCAACTATCTGGTAAAATAGGTTTCAACACCTTATTATTTAAATATCTAGTATATGGTTTAGTTATATCTAGCTGATTACAATGTGATGATTTATTGTCTAAATACTCTCTATAAGTATTATATACAATTGGATTTACATCTTGTATAATAGGTTTATTCATTTGAAATAAATAATATTTATGACCATCAAAATATAAACGATCAGGGCATGTTAAAATTTGATCATTCATAAATTTTTCAACAACACCATTATTTAAAAACAGACATGCTAAAAATACAATGATTATTATCACAATTAATTTAGTTGTTGTATTCCATTGAAATTTTGGTAACATTTTATTTTTTATTCTATTTTATTTTATTTTACTTAATATGTATATAAAATATCTATTAATTTTTATTTTTTAAATAAAGAAAATTTAAGATAAAATAAAAGTATTATATATTTATTGATTATGTATATCTTTTAATTTAACTTCGGCATATCCTGATTTTTTTCCAAAATATAATTTAGTTAATTCTGGATATTTTTTATTTAAATAAATCGCAGATTCTATAGCATCTTGTTTTCTATCTCTTTTATCAGCTTGCATTCCACCTGGTGTTTTATAATAAGTTGTCTGAACACAAATGTTATTAAATCTCATTACACCTCCGTCCTTAGTATAATATTGTAAAGTTCTTTCAACATCTTCTTTCTCATCAATTGTTAATTTTAAATTATTATCGTGTCTATTTATTGATCCCCAAACAGGTCCAACTATTAATTTTAAATCAGTTGTTATTAAAGGAAACATAAAATATGGATTTGCTATTGGGTAAATCCCCCATAAATATAATTTATTTTTTTTTAAATTTTTAAATGCTGATTTAACAAAGTCATCTAAGTTTTCAAGTGTATCTAGAAAGTACCCTTTACGATAACCTTGTGTTGAATCAACTATTCTTTTTTGATCTTTATGTTTTAAGATTTTAAAACCACCAATATCATCATCCATGTTTAATATTTCTTGTCCTTCAGGAAAATAATTAGCAATAAAATTTCTTTGGTTTTTTAATCCTTTTACACCAACAATAATATGTCCATAAAATTCTTTATTTAAATTTTCTTTATAAATTACTTCTTCTTCCTTGTTGGCAACAAATATATAAATTCTATTTCTAGGTATATTGTATTCATAAAGAGTTTTTAATGTTTTTTTATTTAATAATTCAGCTCTTTGATATGAAGGTATAGCAACAACATACATCTTTAATTTGATTATTACCCTTTTATTATTATAATTTGATATAAAATAATTTGATTTTATAATAAATGAAAAAAGAAAATAAATTAAAATTAAATGACTTCTCATATTGAATCTGAAAATAAAAATCAAACGCACCAAATAAATAATGATAATCAATTGATAAAAGATATTAATCAAATAATTTATAGAACAAAGTATTTATTTCCTTTTCAAAAAGGTATTAATAAATCGAAACTTCAGTTATATTATTCTAGTGTATATAGTATGTCACTTCCATTTGATAGTGAAGAAGTATGTTATAAGATAAAAGAATTCTTTCCTGGTGATGAAGATAAATTAGTTATAACAGATACTACAGCTAATGTAGGTGGTAATACTTTAGCATTTAGTTCTAATTTTATGAAAGTTAATTCGATTGAAATAGATAAAGATATATACAATAGTCTAATTAATAATTGTAATAAAGTATATTTTCGTAATAATATTAGATTTTACAATGATGATTGTATTGAAAAAGTAAAAGAACTTGATAATAATGGTGAGCAAGATGTAATCTTTATTGATCCTCCATGGGGTGGCCCATCTTATAAGGACCACGAAAAGTTACAATTATTTTTAAGTAATAATAACATTTATGATATTATCAAAGGTTGGTATTTAAATCTAAAAAATTACAAGTTAATAATTGTTAAATGTCCGTTTAATTTTGATATTGATCCATTTGTTAATAATAATGACTTATTATTTAAAAAAACTTATATTCAAAAGCTTAAAAAATACAATATATTATATATATTTTCTAACAACCATCGAGAGGACGACGCATAAGATCGGGTCCAATAGTTGTTTGGTTCCATGGACTGACTTGAGCTTGTGGGTTTGGTATTTCACTACGGAGGTCATAACTGGCGTTACGGAGTGAATTACCAACTGTGTTCATGCCAATATGGTGACCAGCGGTAAGAAAGTTTTGATCAGTGAGAGCACCTTGGCCAGCGGGAACAACTTGAGCCCATGTACTATCAGCACCACCAGGAAGTAAATCCTTTGAGCTTAAAATATCTTTGGGATAGCATTCAGATGGCATGTATTGACCTAAGTTGCTAACATCACCTGATTCATTAACAGCACGGTGGCTTTCGGTCATTCCAAGTGGTTCGGAGGCTTGCGGGCCTGATTGGACTGGAGCGGATTGAGTAGCTGGAACTGTTGGTTCAAAATGTTCAACTTCAACTCTATTTTGGATTGGTGAAGATTGATCATAATCATAAAATCCTTCATGAGTTGGAGCTGGTTGTTGAACAGCTGTATCATAATAGTAAGTTTTAATTAAGAATATTAATAAAACAGCAACACCAACAATTACTAAAAGTTGTGTTATTTGGTCATTTGTAAGATTAAACATGTCGATATTTATTTAGTTATTTATATTTAATAGATAAAAAAATTTTTTAACTTATTCATAGAAAAAAAAAT
>JACCDO010239021.1_pt1 | contig 42889 bp, 33 predicted proteins | sample 7446101 | NCBI WGS metagenome assembly JACCDO01 (sample SAMN15323440, study PRJNA562643) | freshwater metagenome | isolation source: river surface water | place: USA:Blue River Watershed | collected 2017-08-16 | reverse complement strand
GGTCGACGATACGACGTTGGCGCAGGCGGTGGTGACGACGGACATGTTTACGCCGCGGACGATCGCGAAGTTCACCGGGCACGTGAATGGCGCGATCTACGGTGCGCCGCGCAAGGTGCGCGACGGGCGGACCGAGCTGGCCAACCTCTATCTCTGCGGCACCGACCAGGGCTTCCTCGGGATCGTGGGCGCGATGCTCAGCGGCATCTCGATGGCGAACTACCATATCCTGCAACGCGGGTGATGCGGCGCGGGCTGGAGCGCAGGTCCGGCGGCGGGCGCAGGACTTGCGACCCGGGACGTCGAACTGACCGGCGGAGGATCAGAGAACGAAGTCCGCGGGGGCGATCAGGAGGACGAATTCTCCCTTGAGACTGGCCTTGAGGAGGCGGGCTTGGACTTCACCGGCCGGGCCGACGAAGAAGGCCTCGTGCAGCTTGGTCACTTCTTTGGCGACGCAGATGACGCGGGCATCGCCGAGGGTGGAGACGATCTCGTCGACGGCCTTGTCGATGCGGTGGCAGCTCTCGAACAGCGCGATCGTGTAGTCGAAGTTGCGGTGTTTCTCGAAGAACGAGATGCGGGCCGCGCTCTTGGGCGGAAGGAAACCGACGTAGAGGAAGCCGTTGCTTGGGAGGCCGCTGGCGCTCAGCACGGCGGTGAGTGCGCTGGGGCCGGGCACCGGCACGACGGGCAGGCCGCGCCGACGGCAGGCGCGGACGATGCGGAAGCCGGGATCGCTCAAGGCGGGCGTGCCGGCATCGCTGACGACCGCGATGGATTTTCCGGCGGCGATCTGATCGGCGAGCACGGCGGCGGCATCGGTCTCGTTATGCTCGTGATAGGGCGTCAGCGGTTTGTGGATACCGAGACGGGTGAGCAGGGCGCCGGTGGTGCGGGTATCCTCGCAGGCGACGAGGTCGACGCCGGCGAGGATCGCGCGGGCGCGATCGGTCAGGTCGGCTAGATTGCCGATCGGCGTGGCGACGACGTAGAGGTGGCCGGGGAGCGGAGTTAGGGAAGCGTTTTCCAAATTGCGGATTGCGGATTTCGGATTGCGGAGGATGGCCCCGATTGCGGAGGGGAGACCTAGGGAGCGTGGGGGCGCAAAAAAATCCGGCACTTGGCCGGATTTGGTGGAGGGGAGAGAGAGGCGTTTCGAAATTCGCGATCCGAAATCAGCAATCCCCAATTGGCCTCAGCGGCCGCTTGGCTGGCCCATGCCCGGAATCTGGCCTTCCCACGCCTGCGGCTGGCTCCACGGAATGGAGGACTTCTTGGGGCCGTTGGAGGAGCAGCCGGCGGCGAGCGCGGCGACCGCCGCGAGCAGAAGGGCGAAGAGGGCTTTGCTGGGCGAGGTCATGGTGATGAGCGGAGTAATACGGCCGGATCGCCTTTCTGCAAGACCCCACGCAGGGAGTTGGGCACCACTTGGGCGACGGAGTAGTTGACGCGGACGTCGCTGATCTGGAGCACCGCGATCTCGGCGCCGCCCTGCGAGACGGTGAGTTTGTGGCCGACCTGCGCGCCGCGGGCGGAGCCGAAGTTGAGGACGACGAAGGCACTCTCGGGGCCGACGGTGAGGATCGTGGCGCGGCCGGCGCGGTTGGTGAACACCGCGGTCGATGCGGCGGCGGCGCCGGGGGTGGCCGTGCCGGTGCGGGCCGAGGCGAGTTGTTTCTCGAGCTCGGCGATGGTGGCTTTGTAGGCGGCGACAGCCTCGGGGGCGGCGTGCGTGGTGCGCACATCCTCGAGCTCGGCGCGGAGGCCGGCGATCTCCTGGGCGAGGGCGGAGGCGGTCTGCTCGTAGAGGCCGAGGACGGATTTGGTCTGGGCGAGATCGCGCTCCGTCTGCGCGGCGCGTTGTTCGGCGGCGGTAACGCGCTGCTCCGTGGCGGAGAGTTTCTCCCGCGAAGCGGAGAGTTCGGCCGCGGAGGCCTGGAGTTGTGCCTTCAGCGCGCCGTTTTGCTCGTTGGCGGCGGCGACGGCGGCATCGAGGCGTGCGGAGCGGGTGTCGGCATCGGCCAGGCGTTGCTCGAGCAGTTTCTTCGAGTTGCCGATCTGGAAGAAGAGGGTGGCCGACACGAGCGAGCCGACGACCGCAAGGGTGGCGAGGAGCAGCGGGGCGCGTGACATGTCGGGAGAAACGGAAGCGGGCCGCGCCGGGCGGGGCGAGTCACTCCTGACGGCGCGCGTGGCCGGCAGGAGTGCGGCGGGGCGATCAGCCGAGGCGGTAGGTGGAGTTGAACACCGGGGACTTCGCGCGCTTTTTTACGCCGGTCGATTTGTTGGCGGCGAGGTGCTCGAGGATCTTGAATGCGAGCTCGGCCTTGTCGGGGGCACCGGCTTTGGCGGCGAGCTGCTCGGCGGTAAACGCTTGGCCCGGGGCGGCCTTGAGGGCCTCGACCAGCTTGAGTTTCAACGCGATCACGGCCCCGGCGGCCTTCTTGCCGGCTTCGACGCCGGGCTGGTGGTAGGCGTTGATGTTGACGAGGGCGGCGTAGAGGCCGGTGGCGCGTTCGTAGAGCGCGATCAGCATGCCGAGCGTGCGCGGCGAGACGTCCGGCACGGTGAGCGTGAGCGAGTGGCGGTCCTTCTCGGTGAGCGCATCGCGCGTGCCGAGGAAGAAGCCCTGCAGGTAATCGCCGGTGGTGATGCCGGGCTCGACGTCGGCCACGGTCTTGGCGTCGCGGTCTTTGAGGACTTCGATGAAGGTAACGAAGAAATTGTTCACGCCCTCGCGGAGCTGCTGCACGTAGGCGTGCTGGTCCGTGGAGCCCTTGTTGCCGTAGACGGCGATGCCCTGATTCACCACGCGGCCGTCGAGGTCGAACTCCTTGCCGAGCGACTCCATCACGAGCTGCTGGAGGTAGCGGGAGAAGAGGAGGAGGCGGTCCTTGTAGGGGAGCACGACCATGTCTTTGGCGCCGCGGCCATCGGTGCCGAAATACCACATGAGCGCGAGGAGCGCGGCGGGATTCTGCGCGGTGACGGGGAAACGGGTGACCTCGTCCATCGCGGCGGCGCCGTCGAGCATCGCCTGGATATCGATGCCTTGCAGGGCGGCGGGGAGGAGGCCGACGGCGCTGAGTTCGCTGGTGCGGCCGCCGACCCAGTCCCACATCGCGAAGCGGGCGAGCCAGCCCTCGGCCTGCGCGGTCTGGTCGAGCTTGGAGCCGACGCCGGTGACGGCGACGAAGTGTTTGGCGTGGTCGAGGCCGGCGGCCTTGAAGGCGGCGATGGCCTCGAGCATGCCGTTGCGGGTCTCGACGGTTCCGCCGGATTTCGAGATGACGACGACGAGCGTGCGCGCGAGCTGGTTGCGCAGGCCGGCGAGGACGTAGTCGATGCCGTCGGGGTCGGTGTTGTCGAAGAAGTGGACCGCGAGCTCGTCCTTGCGCGGATTGCCGAGCGCGTGGTTGACGAGTTGCGGGCCGAGGGCGGAGCCGCCGATGCCGACGACGAGGAGGTTCTGGAACTTACCCTTTGGGCCGGCGATCTCGCCGGCATGGACCTGGGCGGTAAACGCCTTCACCTGCGCGAGCGTGGTGGTGATTTCGGCCGTGAGATCGGCGCTGGGCGCGAGCTGCGGAGCGCGGAGCCAATAGTGGCCGACCATGCGTTTCTCGTCGGGATTGGCGATCGCGCCGGCCTCGAGCTGCTTCATCGCCTCGAACGCGCGCTGGATCTGCGGCTCCATCGACGCGAAGAAGTCTTCGGGGAACGGCATCCGGGAGATGTCGAGCGAGACGCCGAGATCGGCGTGGTGGTAGAGGTAGGTCTTGAATCGGGACCAGTTCATGGCGGCGGCGGAAGGAAGAGGGTAGCGAGTAGCGGTTGGCGGGTAGCGAGTGGAACGATTGCGGGGGGCGCGAAGGGCAGAGGGATAAGGGCGCCGGCGCGTCGAACGTGAAGGCGGTTCGCCGTCCGATGCGCGCTACTCACTACTCGCTACCCGCCCTTCGCGTCAGAGATACTTGTCGGTGACGGCGCCTTCGGAGGCGCTGGCGACGAGCTTGGCGTATTTGGCGAGGACCCCGCGGGTCTCGCGCGGAGCGCGGGGCTTGTTGGCGGCCAGGCGGGCGGCGTAGTCGGCCTCGGGGATGCGGAGATCGATCGAATTTTTGACGGCGTCGATCTCGATGATGTCGCCGTTCTTCACGATGCCGATGGGACCGCCGCAGGCGGCCTCGGGCGTGATGTGGCCGACGTCGAAACCGTGGCTGCCGCCGGAGAAGCGGCCGTCGGTGATGAGCGCGACGTCCTTGATCAGGCCGCGGCCGGCGATGGCGCTGGTGGGCGAGAGCATCTCGCGCATGCCGGGGCCGCCGACGGGGCCTTCGTTGCGGATGACGACGACATCGCCTTTGACGACGTCGCCGCGGAGGATGCCCTTGAGCGCGTCTTCCTCGCCCTCGTAAACCTTGGCGGGGCCCTTGAAATAGAGGCCTTCCTTGCCGGTGATCTTGCCGACGCCGCCGGTGGGGGCGAGGTTGCCGCGGAGGACGCGGAGGTGGGTTTCCTTTTTGATCGGCTGATCCCAGGGGCGGATGATGTCCTGTTCGGTCGGATACACGCCGTAGGGCTTCACGTCCTTGAGCGTTTCGGCGATGGTCTCGCCGGTGACGGTGAGGCAGTTGCCGTGGAGGAGGCCGCGGTCGAGGAGCACCTTCATCATCGGGCGGATGCCGCCGATGCGGATGAGGTGGCTCATGTTGTATTTGCCGAAGGGCTTGAGGTCGGCGAGGAGCGGGACGCGGCCGCCGATGGTGTTGAAGTCGTCGATCTCGAGCTTCACGCCGGCGCAGTGCGCGATGGCGAGGAGGTGGAGGACGAGATTGGTCGAGCCGCCGAGGGCGGTGCAGACGGTGATGGCGTTCTCGAAGGCCTGGCGGGTGAGGATGTCGCTGGGCTTCTGGCCGCGCTTGAGCATGCCCATGACGGCGGCGCCGGCGCGTTCGCAGTCGCGGCGCTTTTCCTCGCCGACGGCGAGCTGCGCGGAGCTGTTGGGGAGCGACATGCCGAGCGCCTCGATGGCGGTGGCCATGGTGTTGGCGGTATACATGCCGCCGCAGGAGCCGGGACCGGGGATGGCGGAAGACTCGATTTCCTTGAGGCCGGCGGCGTCGATCTCGCCCTTGGCGTGTTTGCCGACGGCTTCGAAGACGGAGACGATGTCGAGGGGCTTCTTGTGGTCGCAGTCGCCGGGGGTGAAACCGGGGAGGATGGTGCCGCCGTAGATGAAGACGGCGGGGCGGTTGAGGCGGGCGATCGCCATCATGCAGCCGGGCATGTTCTTGTCGCAGCCGCCGATCGCGACGAGGCCGTCGAAGCCTTCGGCGGCGACGGCGGTCTCGATGGAGTCGGCGATGACTTCACGGGACACGAGGCTGTAGCGCATGCCCTGCGTGCCCATGCTGATGCCGTCGGTGACGGTGATGGTGTTGAAATAGACGGACTTTCCGCCGGCGGCGGTGATGCCCTTCTGGGCGTGGAGGCTGAGTTCGCCGAGGTGGACGTTGCACGGCGTCATGTCGGACGCGGACGAGGCGACGGCGATCTGGGGCTTCTTGAAATCCTCGTCGGTGAAGCCGACGGCGCGGAGCATCGAGCGCGCGGCGGCGCGGTCATTGCCGTCGACGACGACGGAGGAATGCGGGCGGAGGTGGGCGGGGGCGGAGCTCATGGAGAGGGCGCGTGGAGTTTGGACACGAAGCGCCGAGAGTGGAGGCGCGCGCCGGGCGGAGTCGAGAGCCGAGAGTGGATGCGGCGGCCCGAGGCCGGTCCACGGTGGAGACAGACGCCGGCGGCGAACGGGGCGGGTTGCTCCCGCTGCGTCGGGAGTCGGTTACTGGCAGCGCGCGTAGATGCGCTGGAGCATGGCGCTCGACGTCGTCGGCGCGGGGGCGGCGGCGCCGGCGGGGCGGGTGCCGGCGAGGCTGCAGCGGAGGAGCAGTTGCTCGTTCTCTTTGTCGAGCTGCAGGATCTGGAGAATGCGGGCGCGCGACTGTTCGAGTTGTTCGCGGGCCTCCGGGGCGCGGGCCGAGGCGGCGGGGAGCTGTTTCAGGGCCTCGAGGGTGCCTTCGAGGCGGGCGAGCAACTCGCGTTTCCGCTCGAGGAGGGCGGCGTCGGGGGCGCGCTGCTGCTGGCGCAGAAAGCGGTTCTCCTCGAGCACGCACTGGTGGATGGCGTCGCAGACGCGGTGGTGTTCGAGCAGGATCTCAAGCTGGTTCATGGCGTGGCGGCGGTCGATTTCTCGGCGGCGGTGGGCACGGAGGCCTGTTTCTCCGCGGGGCCGAACTGCGCGTTGATTTGCTGCGCGGTTTTGTCGCGCCACGCAAGGTGTTCGATCCGCCATTTCGACATGGTGACGAGCTCCGCGACGTCGGGCGACGGCTCGGCGCCGGCGGCCTCGATCACGGATTGGTAGGCGGTGCGGGCCTGATCGTAAGCGCCGAGGCGTTCGTGGCAGAGCGCGAGTTGATACGTGATCGGCAGGCGCCAGGCCGGTTCGGGCGAGAGCTCGAGCAGGCCGGCGTAGATGGTGCGGGCGTTGAGGGTGTCGCCGGTCTCGAAGAAATCGTTGGCGAGATGATTGCCGGTGCGGCGCTGCCAATAGGCCCAGCGTTTGGGATCGGCGGCGACGCGGGCCTTCTCGGCGCGCAGCAGGTCGAGCGTGGCGGCGAAGGCCTCCTGCGGGCGGTTCAGTTCGCGCAGCGAGATGGCGAGGAGGTAGCGGGCCTCGGGGACGTTTTCGTCGTCGGGCCACTGGTCGATGAATGCGCGCAGGGCGGTCGCGGCGCCCTCGGTGTTGCCCTGGAGGCGGAGGGCGTAGGAGGCCTTGAAGTGGGCGCGGGCGCGGTCGACGGGCGCGAGGTCGAGGAGGCGGAGGCGGGTGTAGAACTTGTTGGCTTCGGCAAACTCGCCGGCCTGGAAGTGCGTCTCGGCAATCTCGAACTGGGCGGTCTTGGCGAGCAGTTGGTAGCGTTCGAGGCCTTCGCCGGGAAGTTTGAGGGTGGCGTTGAGGACGTTGTAGAAGCGGGCGATGGCGGACTTGTAGACGCCGAGGGAGCGGAGGGTCCGGCCAAGTTCGAGGAGGGCGTCGGGCGAGCGTTCGTCGCCGGGGAATTCCTTGAGAAAGCGTTCGTAGATGGCGGCGGCCTTGGTGAGTGCGCCCTGACGGCGGTGCATCTGGGCGAGGCCGAGCAGCGCGGACTTCACGTCCTGGTCCGACGCGTGGTCGGAGTTCATCACCTGCCGGTAGGCAATCTCGGCGGCGGAGTAGTCGGCGCGGGCGGTGAGGCTGTCGCCGAGCTTGAGCATGCTCGCGGCGTCGTCGCGCTCGGGTTTCGGGGTGGGCTTGGATTCGGCGGCGGGGGCGGCCGGAGCCGCCGCCGGCGGCGCGTGGGCCGAAGGCGGCGGTCGGGCGGCTGCAGGATCAGGCACGGGCTGCGCCGGGGCCGCCTCGGGTTTCGAGGCGGGGGCCGGAGCGCCCGGAGTGTCGCCCCGCAGTCGGGCGCCGACGAGCAGGACCGGCACCAGGCAGGTGCAGGCGAGCAGGAGACGCGACGACAGGCGGGAGCGCGGGATCATCTCTGACGATAGGTTGCCGAACTCGGAGGCAGTGTGGCCGGAGCGGGAGCACCGGGCGCCGCAGGCACGCCGAGGGTGACATCCGCCGGCACACGGACCGAGCCGGGGACTTGGAAGTAAGGCAGGAAGTCTTCGGGTCGCACGGTGGGACGGGCCGAGTCCGGGAGGATCGGAGCCGGGGTCTTAGCGGGTGGCTGCGCGGGGGACGCCGCGGGAGCCGGAGGATTGGTTGCACCCGAATCGAGTTTCGTCACTCCGTCGGCCGGAATTGTGCCGACGCCCGCGGATTGGGCAGCGGCGGCGTTGGCCTGCGCGACGGACGTCTCCGTGGGGGAGAGCGTAGGAGTCGGCGGGGCCGCAGCGGGCGGACGGGTGACCAGATCGGGAGGCGGGGTTGCCTCCTGGAAGCGCAACGCCGGAGCGTTGAGTTTCGGCAGGTAGGGAAGCGGTTCCGCATTCCGGAGGTCCGGCCCGCTGCCCGGTGGTCGCGTGCGCGGGAGCGCTACGACAACATCGGGAGCAAGCGCCGGGAGCAGCAACGCGATCAGGCAGTGTAATGCCCGGCGCATGCCACCCGACAAATGCGGTGGTTCGCGGAGATTCATTTAGAGAGACACGTTCCATGTGAATGGATGTCGAGAATATGCCCAACGGTTGAATCGACACGGAGGGCCGTGGACTTAAGCCCGATTTCCGGCCGTCCGCAGGCGGACCGGTGGGTGGGGATTGCGCAGCGGGGTGGGCTGCGGGTCAGGCCGACTTGGTGTCCAGGAGGGTGCGCAGCTGGCGCCCGAGTTCATCGAGCCGGTAGGGCTTCTGGATGAACGAACGCTGGCCGAGTTGTTCGAACTCGGCACGCGTCTCGGTGGTGAGGTGGCCGCTGATGATGACGACGCGCTGACCCGGGCGGCAGAGGCGGATGATCTTGAGCACATCGATGCCGCTGGCGCCCGGCATGTTGAGATCGAGGAGCACGCAGTCGAATTTCCGGGTGGGATCGCTGACCAGCTCGATCGCCTCGAGGCCGGAGGCGGCGGTGCTGGTGAGGTAGCCCTTGCGGCTGAGCGCGGTGGCGAGCAGCGAGCGCAGCGACTCTTCGTCGTCGACGATGAGGATGGATTCGCTGCCGCCGGGAAATTCGAAGGAGCCGGTGGCCGTCGCGGCGGCGACGGCGGACTCGGCGAGCGGCAGGAAGACGCGGAAGGTGCTGCCGACGCCGACCTGGCTCTCCACGTCGATAAAGCCGTGGTGCGCGACCACGATGCCGTAGACGACGGCGAGACCGAGGCCGGTGCCGCGGTTGGCCTGCTTGGTGGTGAAGAAGGGCTCGAAGATCCGCTGGCGGATCTCGGGCGTCATGCCGGTGCCGGTGTCGGCGACCTCGAGGCACGCGTAGTCGCGGCGCGTATCGGCGCCGAGCTGGCGGATCGTGGCGCCGTTGCGGACCGCGGTGGACAACGTGATGGTGCCGCCGGACGGCATGGCGTCGCGGGCGTTGACGCAGAGGTTGAGCACGATCTGTTGCACCTGGTTCTGGTCGGCGAGGAGCGGCGGCAGGCGGTCCTGGAGTGCGAGATGCAGGCTGACGGTGCGCGGAAACGTCTCGCCGAGCAGCGTGCAGAGATCGCGGGCGAGCTGGTTGAGATCGACGGGCGAGAAACGGACCTCGGTCTTGCGGCTGAAGGTGAGGATCTGCCGCACGAGGCCGCTCGCCCGCTGGGCGGCACGGTGGATCTCGCGCAGGCTCTTCTGGAGGACCGCCGGTTCGACGGCGCCCTGCTGGCAGAACTCGGAGTAGCCGTTGATGATCGCGAGGAGGTTGTTGAAGTCGTGGGCGATGCCGCCGGCGAGCGTGCCGAGGCTCTCCATTTTCTGCGCCTGGCGCAGCTCGGCTTCGAGGCGCTTGCGCTCGGTGATGTCCTCCCGGAGGCAGAGAAAATTCGTGATCTCGCCGTTGGGGCCGCGCAGGCAGGAGACCTTCACGGATTCCCAGACGATGCTGCCGTCGCCGCGCGTGGTGGCGAGTTCGCCGCGCCATTCGCCGCCGGCGCGGATGGTTTGCCAGAAGTCCTGGTAGGAAACTTCGTCGGGGTGGCCGTCGCGCAGCACCTCGATCTTCCGGTCGAGGATGTCCTCGAGCGTATGGCCGCTCATGGCCATGAACTTGGAGTTCACGTATTGCGGCCGGCCGTCGACGTCGGTGATGACGATCGAGACGGGCGACTGTTCGACGGCGCGGGAGAGGCGGTAGAACTGTTCCTCGGCGAGGCGCTGGCGGGTGATGTCGCGGCCGACGGCGCGGACGGCGATGAGGCCGTCGGTGTCGTTGCGGAGCGCGCATTCCTCCCAGGCGAACCAGCGGATGCCCTGCGGGGTGGTCCAGCGGTGTTCGGCGACGGCGCGATGGGGCGGCCGGTCGAACTCGGGGGTGACGGAGTGCCACGCGGCGGCGTCATCCGGGTGCAGAAAATCGACGACGCGTGTCTGCGTGAGATTCGCGGCGGCGCGGCCGAACTTGCGGGCGAAGGAGAGGTTGGCGGCGATGATGTTGCCGTGGGGATCGCGGCAATAGGCGAGGTCCGCGCTGGTTTCCCACGCTCCGAGCCAGCCTTCGGGCGGCGGGGTGCCGCCGAAACCGATCCCCATCGATTCGCTGATCAGGACAGACATGGTGCGTGAGTTCGCGGTGTGCGGCTATGGGCTCAGAGGAGCCCTTCGAGCATCGACGGGAGCCGGTGGAGGGTGTTGGCGAGGGAAGCGCGGGCCAGCATCGATTCGGGGCCGTCGGCGCCGTAGAGGATGCGCCAGCCCGGCAGGGTGGTCCAGCTGTCCTCCTCGACGGGATCGACCTTCTCGAAACCGCCCGAGATGCCGGCGTGGCGGACGAGGTGGTCGGCGACCTGGACGGCGGCGGCGAACAGGCGGTGACGCGGGGCGCGGTCGGGGTCGTTGTGATACTGGACAGCGAAGACGATTTCCTCGGCGAGCTGGTGGCGGGCGATGTAGTGCGCGCCGATCTGCGCGTGGTCCCAGCCGATCACATCGCGTTCGCACTGGCAGTAGGCGGTGGGATTCGGTGCCGGGGTGGACATGAGTTCGCCGAGCTCGGTCGGGAACGAATAGGCCATCACGACCTTGCCCACATTATGGAGGAGGCCGATCAGGTAGTCGGTGTCGTCGTCGATGTGCAGCGGCGTGGAGGCGAGGATCTCGCGCGTGATGATCGCGGTGCCGATGCTGTGATTCCAGAGGTCCTTCCACGGCAGGGAGTGGGCGGTGGAGCGTTGGAGCTCCTCGAGTTCCTCGATCACGGGCGTGGCCATCGAGAGTTCGCGGATCTGGCGCAGGCCGAGGAAGAACACGGCCTCCTCGATATTGTTCACGCGGGTGGAGAGGCCGAAATAGACGGAGTTGACCATCCGCAGGAGGCGGGCGCTGAGCGACGGGTCGCGCCGGATGACCTCGGCGATCTGGGAATTGAGGCTGCCTTCGGAGCGGACGAGGTCGCCGAGCTTCTGGTTGATCGATTGGAGGGAGGCGAGTTTCGGACAGGCGTCGATCCGCCGCTTGATTTCGTCGGGACTGAACGGGGCCGCGGCGGAAGGCTGCGGCCGGGTAGGCGACATGGTGAGCATCGGAGGCGTGGAGAGGAAGGAGCCGCGGGAAAGGGAGGCGCGATGAAGCGTTGGAGAATGAATCGGCGCGTTGCAGCCCGGCTTGAGCGATTCTGCTCAAGGAAACGCGGTCCTGCGCCGAGGAACGGGAGGGAACCGTGTCGCAAGCCAAACTGCAGTCCCTCCTCCAAGGCGGGCTCGCGCACCATCGCGCGGGCCGGCTGCCGCAGGCTGAACTCCTGTATCGGCAGGCGCGGGCGCTGGCGCCGAAGAGTTTCGATGCGCTGCACCTTTCCGGGCTCCTCGCCTATCAGCAGGCGCGGATCGCGGAGGCGATCGACCTGCTCGCGCGGGCGCACCGGCTGGATCCGGCCGCGCACGTCTGCGAGATGCGTTATGCGGTGGCGCTGCTGGCGGCCCGGCGCAGCGCGGAGGCGGAGAAACACCTGCGCCACGCGGTGGCGACGAAGCCCGACTTCCACGAAGGCTGGGACAATCTCGCCTATAGCCTGAAACTGCAGGACCGGCTGGTCGAGGCGGTGGCGTGCCATGAGCGGGCGGTGACACTGAAGCCGGACTACGCAGCGGGGTGGTATAACTTCGGGCTGACGCTCGCCTCGCTCGGTCGCCTGCCGGAAGCGCTGGCCTGCCATGACCGCGCGCGGGCGGCGGATCCGCAGTATGCGCTGGCGATCTTCGGCCGGGCGCAGGCGTTGCATCGGGCCAACCGGATCGAAGAGGCCGTGGCCGAGTATGGGAAATTCCTCGAACGCCAGCCGCGTAATCTGGAAGCGCGGTCGCACCGGCTGATGGCGATGCTCAATCTGACGGACCTGCCGGTGGAGACGCTTTTCGCGGAACATGTGGCCTACGGGCGGGCCGCGGAGGCGGTGCACGGTGCCGGTGCGGGTTCGCCCGCGCCCGGCAGCGCCGGATCGGAGAGCGCCGTGGGCGCGGTGGATCCGGCGCGTCGGCTGCGGCTCGCCGTCCTCTCGCCGGATCTGCGCGAGCATTCGTGTGCGTATTTCCTGGAGCCGCTGCTGGAGCACCTGCCGCGGGACGAGTTCGAGGTGTTTCTCTACCACGATCATTTCCGCGAGGATGCGGTGTCGCGGCGGCTCGCGGCCCGCGCGGCGACCTGGCGTAACTTCGTCGGGCAACCGGCGGAGACCGTGGCCGCAACGATCCGCGCGGATGCGCCCGACATCCTCGTCGATCTCGCCGGGCACACGGGTATGAGCAACCGGCTCCCGCTCTTCGTGCGCCGGCTCGCCCCGCTGCAGGTCACGTATCTCGGCTACCCGGACACGACGGGGCTCCGGGCGATGGATGTGCGGCTGACGGATGCGATCGCGGATCCGGAGGGAGCGGCGGATCGGTTCGCGACGGAGAGGCTCGTGCGTTTCGCGGCGTGCGCGTGGACGTATCGGCCAAGCGGAGACGCGCCCGAGGTGGCGCCCGCGCCGGCGGCGGCGAGTGGACGGATAACGTTCGGTTCGTTCAATTCGGTCGGAAAGGTGACGGATCGCACGCTGGCGTGCTGGGCGCGGATCGTCGCACGCGTGCCGGGGGCGCGCCTGCTGCTGAAAGGCGAGGGCTTCTCCGCTGCGGACGGCCGCGAAGCGTTTCTCCTGCGCTTGGAGCGGGCGGGCCTGGACCGCGCGGCGGTCGAGTTGATCGGGCGCACGCCGGACACGCGGTCGCATCTGGCGCTCTACGGCCGGGTGGACATCGCGCTGGATACGTGGCCCTACAACGGCACGACGACGACCTGCGAAGCGCTCTGGATGGGTGTGCCGGTGGTGACGCTGACGGGTGACCGGCACGTGGCCCGCGTGGGCACAAGTCTCGTGACGGCGGCCGGACACCCGGAGTGGGCAGCGGCGGACGAGGCGGATTACGAACGTATCGCAGGGGAACTCGCGGCGGCACCGGAACGACTGGCGCGGCTGCGGGCGGGGCTGCGGGCGGAGCTCGGACGCGGGCCGTTGCTGGACCATGCGGGCCAGAGCCGGCGTTTCGGGGCGGCGCTGCGGGCCGCCTGGCGCGCGCGGGTCGAGGCGCCGGCAAGCGCCGGCGTCGACACTCCCGCGCTTGCGGCGAGCGGCTGATTGCGCGGGGGCGGAAAAATTTGCCGCGGGCAGTCGGCCGGCCGAAATCCGATGCAATCTCCGGAAGCCGGCGGCGAAATAAAGCGCGGGATTACGTTTGGCGGGAGCGACTTGCACGGGTGCGTGCGGGCTGAGTCCGCCGACTGCTTAGATGGCTCCAAATGCATTCTGCCCCTGTTTCCCCTTCGGCGTCGGCTCTGCTCGGTCTGGCGGTTCGGCAACTGCAGGAGGCCACCCGCGGGTGGGCGGAGGCTCCCGGGGAAGCGGAGGCAGCCGGGGCGCTGCGGGCGGCGCGGCGCGGCGTCGCGGAGGCGCTGCGGCGCTGGCCGGGCGGGCGCAAAGACGATCCGCTGCTCGACGACGTGCGCGCGTTGCGTGCGGCGTTGGCGGATATCGGTGCGGACGACGTGGCTCCGACCGCGGACGACGTGCAGGAGGCGGAAACGTGGGTGAAGGAAGGTTGGACGGGACTTTGGGCGGCAATGGTGCTCGTGCCGGCGTGGCAGTGGGAAAAGGGTCCGCGGATCGACGCGGTGCCGACGTGGCTCTGGGCCGACTACGTGCGCTATCTCTTCCGCGGGCCACGGGTCCTGGAGAATTCGGGCGATGCCGGACGTTGGGCCGCGCACGTGGGACGGCGATTACACGAGCTGGCGCGTTTGGTCGCGGCGAACCGCGGCTCGGCTGCGGTGCGGGCGGCGGCCGCTGCATATCTCGAGGCGGACGACCATCGACGGCTGCTGCTGGCGGACGAATCGCTGCGCAAGCATCAGGAACTGCGGCAGGCGGTGCTGGCGGCGGCGCTCGGGGTGCCGAGCCAGGAGCCGATGGAAGCACTGCCGCGCCAGGGACGCCGGCTGCGCGTCGGTGTGGTGTGCGAGGCGTTGACCTCGGGAGCCGCGGCGCACGCGTTGCTGCCGTGGTTCGAGCATCTCGCGGCGGACGAGTTTGAGGTCACCGTCTGGCTGGCGGAACGGACAGGCGGACGGCTCGAAGCGTATGTCGAGGGCCGCGGACAGGCGGTGCATCTGCGGCAGGGCGGCCTGGCTGCGCAGGTGGAGCAGCTGCGCGGCGCGCAGTTGGACGTGATCCTGTTTGGTCCGGAGGTGGCGATCGGCGGAGCGACGACGCAGCTCGCGCTGCACCGGTGCGCGCCGTTGCAGGTCGCGGTCGGCGCGGCCGGCGTGACGACTGGGCTGCCGGAGATCGATCTCCTGTTGGTCGGCAGCATCGCGGGCGCGAATGGGGCGGAAGGCGATTTCAGCGAACGCCTCGGCGTGCTGCCGTTGGCGGAGACGGTGTTTGAGTTCGACGCCGATGCGGTCGCGGCGGAGCGCACTTGGACGCGCGAGGCATTGCAGGTCCCGGCGACGGCGCCGGTGTTTGCCTCGGTCGCGGAAGCGGGCGCGATTGGGCCGGAGGTGCGGGAAACGTGGGCCCGACTTCTGGCCGAAGTCCGCGACGCGCGGCTCATCGTGCATGTGACGAGTGGGGGCGTGGCTGGAGCCGCGACCGTGGCGCGCCTGGGTGCGGCGGTCGAAGCGGCGCTCGCCCGCCACGGCGTGCCGAGCGAGCGCATGCTGCTCTCGGTGGACCCGACGATGTCGGCCGCCGATTGCGGCGAACTGCTGCGGCTCGGAGATGTGTTTCTCGATGCTTCCCCGGGCGCCGACGCCGGCGCGGCGGCGCGGGCGCTTGGACTCGGCCTGCCGGTCGTGGCTCTCGCCGGTGGCGCGGTGCGTCGCGGTGCAACGGGCGGAATGCTGAGTGCGCTCGGGCTGCAGGCGGAGGTCGCGAGCGACTGGTCCGATTACCGGGCCAAGGCGGTGCGGCTGGCTGCCGATGCGGCGGCGCGCGCCGAGGCGAAGACCCGCGTGGAGAACGCGATGGCCGCCGGACCGGTGTGCTTCGACGCGCTGGCGCTCGGGACCGCGTGCGCGGCGATGTTGCGGCGGGCTTACGATGTGCGCTGCGAGACGGGCGCGGACGATTTCCGGAAGGATCGGGCGCCATTGCGGCTCGAGCCGGTCGATGTCGACGCGACGCTGGCGACCGCGGCGAGCCTGTTCGACGTGGGTCTGGTCGAGGATGCGCAGGCGCAGGTGGATGCGGCGCTGGCGACGGATCCGCGGTCGACGCCGGCGCGGCAGCTATGGGCGCGGCTCCTGGCGCAGCGGGGCGATTGCCAGCGGGCCGCCGAGGTGATGCTGGCGGCGGTGCAGCGCGGCGACGTCGATGCGGCCGGATGGCGCGAGTTTGCGGGCTGGCTCGAGAAAGCCGGACGCGGCGGCGATGCCGTGCAGGCGCTCGAGGCGGCGTTGCGGCTCGACCAGACGGATATCGAAGCGTGGTTCATGCTCGGCGCGATCGCGCAGCGCTGCGGGCACGAGGAGTTGCGGCGGGAAGTCGCCACGATGGTGGCCCAACTCGCCCCGGACGATCCGCGGACCCGGCGTTGGCAGGTGCCCGGGGCGGAGCTGGCGACGGCGGGCGTCTGACGCGCGGCACGGAATTTTTCAGTCATGTTCTCACTCGTCACCGCCTGCATGAACCGCGACGCACATGTGCGCCGCAATTTACCCGCGTGGCTCCGGCTGCCCGGTCTGGCCGAGATTGTGATTGTGGATTGGTCGAACCGCACGCCGCTGGCCGAACTGCGCGACGTCGATCCCCGCGTGCGGGTGGTGCGCGTCGAAGGCGAACCGCAGTGGATCCTCTCCTACGCCTATAACGTCGGCATCGCGACGGCGACACAGCCCGTGATCGTGAAATGCGATGCCGACTGCTGTCCGAGCGCGGCGGCGGTTGCCGAGAGTGTGCCGGCGCCGGGTTTCTTCTTTGCGGGCTACTGGCAGTCGGGCATCCCGGTCGGGAAGCCGTCGGTGAACGGTCAGTGCAGCTTCACGAAGGAGCAGTGGGAGGTGGTGAACGGCTACTCGGAGATCATCCGCACCTACGGGCGGGACGACGAGGACTTCTACGACCGGCTGATCGCGGCGGGACACGAGCGGCGGGAGATCGCGCCGGCAGAGCTCGATTTCCTCGCGCACACGCACGAGGAGCGGACGATCAACCAGCGGCCGGCGGCGCCCGGCTCCACCGAGCATCCGTTCCTCGCGGAGACGGCGTTCAAGGAGATCCGCAATTACTTCCTGGCGGCGGCGCTGCCGTGGACGAAGACGATGCGTCGGGCGCGTTTCCAGACGATCGAGGAAGCGGACCGGCTGCGCGTGCTGCGGCGCGACCGGGCCACGGAAATCGACATCCCGGACAGCGTGATGGCGGCGGCCCGGCTGAAGGCACTGCGGCACTTCGCGGCGCGGGCGGCGAAGTTGACCGAGGCGGCGGTCGGGCGGCTCGACGAGCGCGCCTGCCTCGCGATCCTCTCGGCGCGGATGAAGCCGAGGGCGGCCCAAGCGGCCTGAGCGGACGAGACGCCGGGCTTACGCACGATGGGATTCCACCTCTCGATCTACACGGACGATCCCGACAAAGGCGGGGTGGCGCACTACAATCACGCGCTGGCCATGGCGCTCGTGCGCGAAGGGGTGCGGGTGTCGATCGTGCAGGCCAGGAGTTCCGCCGCGACCGTCGCGGAGCGTGAGGCGCTCGGCATCGCGCACCGGTGGATCGACTACGACACGCAGAAGGAGTTCGGGCGCACGCTGGTGGAGGGGCGGCCGGCGGAGGAGGCGTGGGCGGAGTTGCGGCCGGACGTGGTGCTGTTTTCCGACTGCTGTCCGGTCTCGAACCTCGCCGCGAAACAGGTGGCGATGAAACGCGGCGTGCCGTTTGCCGCCATCGTGCATTTCGTCGCGCCCTATCTCGCGACGCGTTTCCAACCGGTGCTGGGCGCCGCGGTGCGGCAGTGGGCGGCGGCGCACGAGGTGATCGCGGTGTCGACCGAGAATCTGCAGCTCCTGCGGAAGCTTTTCGGGCTGCCGGCGGGAAAAGGGCGGGTGGTTTTCAACGGCATCGCGGATCGATTTTTCGCGGCGCGCGCGCCGGCGGAGCGCACGGAGCGGCGCGCGCGGCTGCGGGTGGCGGACGGCACGTTGCTGAGCCTGACCTCGGCGCGGATGAACGCGGTGAAGCTGCACACGATCCAGGTGCACGCGATGCGGCTGCTCGCGGCGCAAAAGGGGCTGCCGCGCGTGGAGTGCGTGTGGCTGGGCGAGGGGGAACTGCGGCCGCAATTGGAGCAGGAGATCGCGCAGCATGGGCTGCAGGATCGGTTTCACCTCGTGGGTCAGCAGTCGGACGTGCGGCCGTGGCTCGAGGCGGCGGATTGCTTCACGCTGACCTCGCAGAGCGAGGGCATGCCGCTGGCGATCTCGGAGGCGATGGCGCGGGAGCTGCCGGTGGTGGCGACCGCGGTGAGCGGAATTCCGGAGCAGCTGGCCGACACGGGGGCGCTGCTGCCCTCGCCGGAGAAGGATGCGGCCGGTGCGGTGAAACAACTGGCCGCGACCTGGGCAAAGTGGGCGCGGGATCCGGCGGGACGCCGCTCGCTGGGCGGGCGGGCGCGGACTCGGGCGGAGACGGTGTTCCGCGAGGCGTCGATGGTGCGCGCGACGCGGGCGGTGCTCGAAGCGGCCGTCAGCCGCGGGCTGGCGCGGGTTTGAGCTGCGCGGCGTAAACGGACTGCCGGAAGGCGGCCTCGAAAAGCAGCTGGTGCGAGCGATGAACCTCGAGCGGCGCGGTGCGCGGCTCGGGCAGCAGCAGGGCGTAACCGAGCCCGCCCCACATCTCGCGCAGGCAACGCGGATCCGGGTGCAGCACGCCGGGGACGAAATCGAGTTCGACGTAGTGGCAGTGACGGCACTGCGCCCAGCGGGCCTGCAGCATGCCGCGGCGGCACTGCGGATTGAAGCTGTCGTGCATGAGCACGACGACCGGCGAGGTCGGCCGCAGCGCGAGCACGTGCTCGAGATCGAGCCGCACGCCCTCGGCCGTGTGGTCGCCGTCGACGAAGATGAAGTCCGGCGGTGTGCCCTCCGCCGCGAGGCGGGCGAAGAGTCCGCCGAGGGTGGTGTGCGAGTTGCCGGTGATGAGCTCCACGTGGGGCCACCGGCCGTCGAGGCGGGCTTTGACCTCCGGATCGATGTCGAGGGAGATGACGCGGGTGGAGTGGCGGGCGATCTCGGCGAGGGTGACACCGGTCTGCGTGCCGATCTCCACGGCGCAGCGCGGGCGCAGCTGGGAAAGCAGGGCCTGGAACGTGGCGATCTCGGCAAACGCGAGGTGGGTCGCCCCGGGGGCGGTGGGCAGAAAGCGACGGGTGCCGGTGAGCGCGGGCAGGATGTGCGCGTCGATGAGGTCTGCTTCGTCGGGGCGGAGCGGCATGGCGGAAGTCTCCCTAGGCGGCGTGGCGTGCGGGTGCCGGGGGCGCGAGGACGCCGCTCTTGTGGATGGTGTCGTGCATCCAGTAGGCGCGCCAACGCGGCCAGTCCGTCTCGACGCCGGGATAGGGCGGCACGAGCGGGCGCAGCCGGCGTTCGAGTTCCTCGAACTGGCGCGCGGTGCGCCAGAGGTCGAGGTTGGCGCTGAAGTTGGTCTTCGCCTCAAAGATGCGCTGGCAGGCGAACGGCGATTTTTCGTAGTTCATGCCGTGCGTGAACGCGAGGGCGTGGCAGACGTAGAAATCGATCTGCGGACCGAGCAGGCGGAAGAGCTCGTCGTTGTTGCGGCCCCAGAGATCGAGCAGGAGTTCGCGCCGCCAGATGCAGCTGGGGCTCGTGACGACCGAGCGGCACTTGAGAAATCCCTCGGCGCATTGGCGCGGCGAATTGTAGCCGACGACCTCCGCGGTGCCGCATGAGCCCACGAGTTTCTCCTGCTCGGAAAGGTAGACGCCCATGATGCCGTAGAAGCCGGCGGGACGCAGGTCGGCGTCGAGCGCGGCGACGGCGTGGGCGAAGAAACTTTTGCCGATGACGAAATCGTCGGCGGCGCCGCTGTAGAGATAACGGCCGGTGGCGCGGCCGAAGATGTCGGCCGTGGCGGCGGCGATGCCGCGGTTCTGCGGGAAGAAGTTGGGCCGGATGCGCGGGTCGCGGGCGGCGTAGGCGCGGATGATTTCCTGGCTGCCGTCGGTGGAGCCGTCGTCGGTGATGATGACCTCGAAGTCGGTGAACGTCTGGGCGAGCAGGCCCGCGAAACACTTCGGGAGAAATTGCCCGTGGTTGAAGTTGGCGATCGTGACGGAGAGCGCGGGAGCGGGCATGGCGGGATGGCGACGGCGTTGACGGAGGCGCGGCTCAGCCGCGGGCGGTGCCCCAGGGCGGCACGAACATCGCGCGGCGGAATTCGTCGTCGGGCAGGAACGGCGCCATGTCCTCGAGCGGACGCGGCACGCCGGTGCCGTCGGGCCGGCGGTCGAAGCCCTGGCACGGCTGAGCGCCGTGGTCGGGCGCGACGGCGAGCTCGCACAGCACGGGGCCCGGATGGGCGAGGGCGCGGGCGATGCCGTCGTGCAGCTCGCGGTGATTCTCGATGCGGAAGGTGGTGACGCCGTAGGCGCCGGCGACTTTGCGGTAGTCGGGCAGGCTCATGCCGCCGGTGGCGGCGGAGCCGACGTGGTGGCCGTTGAGGAAGCCGTTCTGCGTGGTGCGGATCGAGACGTAGCCCTCGTTGCAGAGGACGAAGATCTTCACGGGCAGCTGATGGTGCACGAGCGTCTGCAACTCCTGAATGTTGAGCTGCAGGCTGCCGTCGCCGTTGAGCAGGATGGTGCGGCGGCCGTCGGCGGCGCAGCAGGCGCCGACACTCTCCGGGAGGCCGGAGCCCATGGCGCAGAGGCCGGAGGAAATGATGAGGCGCTGGCCGAGCTGGAGGTGGAGCGTCTGGAACGCGATCTGGTTCACGGTGCCGCCGCCATCGACGACGATCTGGTCCTGCGGCGTGAGCGCGGCCGAGAGCTGTTCCATGAACACGTAGGGATTCACCTTCTCCGGCTGAGAATACCACTGCTCGGGCACGCGGTTATGGTGCGTGCGGTAGCGTTCGCAGGCGGCGAGCCAGGCCGGATCGATCGCGAGCGGGAACGGGAACTCGGGCAGCTGGGCAAGGCCGTCGAGGAACGCGCGCGCATCGGAGCGGATGGGCAGATCGACCCGCACGGTGCGGTGTTCGAGCTCCACGGGATCGAGGTCGACCATGACGATCTTCGCCTCGCGGGCGAAGGCCTGGAACATCGTGCCGGTGAGGCTCACGCAGAGGTGCGAGCCGACGGCGACAAGCAGGTCGCAGTTCTGCATCGCGAGATTGGCGCCGCGTTGCCCGAAGATGCCGGGGCGACCGACATTCAGCGGGTGATCGCCGGGGAGCATGTCGCTGGCGTTCCAGCTCGCGATGAACGGGACGCCGAGCGACTCGACGACGTGGCGGAACTCGGCGTCGGCGCCGCTGAGGCGGATGCCGTAGCCGGCGAGGACGAGCGGGCGTTTCGCGCGCCGGAGGAGCTGGGCGCAGCTCTCGAGATCCGCGCGGGTGGCGACGGGGAGCGCGCGGGCAAATTCGGCGGGCTCGGGGCTGAAGCCGGGCTGCGCCTCCGGATCGATCTGGGCCCACTGCATGTCGAGCGGGATATCGATCCACACGGGGCCGGGGCGGCCGTGCCGGCAGAGCCAGGCGGCCTTTTCCAGATGGTAGCGGATCGTCGCGGGATCCTCGATCATCACGGCGTATTTCGTGATGGGCTTGGCGAGGGCGACGATGTCGAGGTGCTGCGTGCCGACCTGACGGACCGCGTGCCCGCGGCCGGTGTGGGCGAGCCGCACCTGGCCGGAGATGTAGAAGCACGGCACGGAATCCAGCCAGGCGGCGGTGACGCCGGTGAGGGCGTTGGTGCCGCCCGGTCCGGTCGTGACCATGCACGCGCCGGGCGTGCGGTGGATGCGTGCGTAGCCCTCGGCGGCGAAGGCCGCGGCCTGCTCATGGTGGAGAAACACGGGCTGCAGGCCGGGATGCTGTGCCACCGCTTCGAGGAGGTGGACGACGGCTCCGCCGGTGAGGCCAAACACCCGGTCGACGCCCTGGCGGTGCAGGAAGTCGGCGACGTAGTCCGCAAGTTTCACGGTGCGCGGAGCGGCGACGGCACGCGGCAGGTCGGCCGCGGGCGAGCGGGGAGTCGGGGACGGTTGGGTGAGCGTGGCCATGGCGGCGGGGCGTTGCGGACGTGAAGGGATCAGGAGCGATGCTTGAGGCCGGCGGCGACGGACCAGATGTAGTGGCTCATCGGGCCGTAGCCGGTGTGGAGCACTTCGTCGTTCATCCCGAAGAGGAAGACGTTCTCGAAGTAGCGCTCCATGAGTTCGCGCAGGGTTTTCTGGCTCTTGAGATTGATGTGCTGCACGGCGCTGCACGGGCTCGCGTATTGCGCGGCGGAGATGTTGGGCGTGCCGGTGATCATGACGCCGTCCTCGGGCAGGCACGCGACGAGGCGGTTCATGAACGTCGCTTCCTTGGCCGGATCGATGTGCTCGAGGACGTCGATCGAGTAGATGGCGTCGACGGCGACGTCGATCGGCGCGGCGTTGAGGTCGTGGTGGTGGAGGTCGACGTTGGGGAAGTGCGGAAGCAGGCGGCGGCGGATGCTCGCGATGTGGCGTTCATCCCAGTCGACGCAGGTCACGTGGCCGACGGCCTTGGCGACGATAGGCAGGCCGATGCCGTCGCCGCTGCCGACCTCCATGACGCGCTTCTTCCCCTCGAGCATTTTCGCGACGAACTTGTAGCGCGAGAGGACGAACGTGAGGTGCTTGGGGTCGTGGGTGAGGCTGTAGGAGCTGGGCGCGCCGAGCGGGATTTCCCCGTGCTCGAACTGGAAGTCGCTCCCGGCGTGATAGCATTCGATGTCGGTCATGGTGGTGCTCATGTGATGCGTTCCTTGAAGGCGTTGCCGTGCCGGCGGAGTTTATACATCCACGGATCCCGGCGGAGGGCGGCGGCGAGTTCGTCGCGGCCCCAGATGTCGTGGACGACGGAGAAATTGCGGCCGCCGGCGACCTCGCGGCCCTGCGTGCAGAGCCAGCGGATGCAGGCGTAGATCTCGGCCATCGGCGTGCCGCCGCCCTGGCTGAGGAACGCCTGCGTCTCGGCCTTCTTTTCGGGCGAGACGTCGGGATCGGCGAGGATGAGGTCGTGCGTCTTGGTGCGGGTCCAGCCGGGGCCGACGATGAAGGGATTCAGGTCGGGGGCCTCGGCGTGCAGGAGCTCGCACATCTTGATCAGCATGATCTTCGAGACCGTGAGGGCGGAGAAGTCGCGCGGGGCGCCGTTGGTGCCGGGGCCGGCGAAGAAGACGACGTCGGCGACGCAGTCGGTCCGGCGCGCCGGGTATAGGGCGTGCAGCTGCCGGAGCTGTTCGATGGCATTGACGTGAACCGAGTGGCTCCACGCGTCGAAGGGCGCGGAGAAGAAGCCGCAGAGCGGCGGCGGCAGGGAGGCGAGGGAGATGAAGGTATCCCAGCGCAGGCCGGTGGCGGCGAACTCGGCGGAGGATCGGGCAATGGTCGCGGGATCGGCGAGGTCGCAGAAATAGAGGTGCTTGATCCCCAGCGCGGTGAGCTGCGGCAGCAGGTTCGGCGAACGATACGTGCCCGCGACGGTCCAGCCGTCGGCGACGTAGTGCGCGGCGAGGGCGACGCCGATGTCGCTCGTGATCGAGCTCAGAAACACGACCGGGCGCGGTGAGGCGGAGGCGGGGTTCATGGGACGGTGAGAGCGGCGGGGGCGGCGGCGACCTCCCAGCGGCCGTCGTGGCGAACCGAATACACGGGGCCGGAGGCGGGGCGGGCTTCGTCGGCGAGTTGGAAGAGCCCGACGGCAAGGCCGCGGGCCGGGAGCGCGGCGCGGACGGCGGCGGCCAGGTCGGCGGTGTTGGCGACGCGGAGGGCGGGCACGCCTGCGGCGGCGAGGCACTGCGAGACGACATCCTGGGCGAGCCGGTGCTGCGGGGCGGCGGCGACGTGGCGTTCGCCGAAATAGCGGGCCTGAGTTTCGCGGACGCGGAAATCGTCGGCGGCGCAGTAGATGAAGAGGCTGACCGGCAGCTGATGCGCGAGGAGCGTGGCTAGTTCCGGCGTGGAGCGCAGGAATGCTCCGGCCTCGCAGAGGCAGAGGACGCGGCGGCCGGGAAACGCGACGCACGCGCCGACGGCGGCGGCGAGGGAGAACGCATCGCCCTCGAGGCCGGTCGAGGCGACGAGGCGCTGGCCGGCGCGGAAGCGCCACGCGCGCATCACGTAGTCGAGCGGCGCGCCGCCTTCGGCGATGACGATGGCGTCGTCGGGCGCGGCGGAGGAAAGGGCGTGCGTCGCGGCAAAGGCATCGAGGCGAGAGGACGGGGCGGAGGAAAGGGGGGCGTCCGCGCGGTCGCGCAGCGCGGCGCAACGGGCCAGCCAGGCGGCGGGCGCGGTTGCGAGCGTCGGCGCGGCGTGGTCGAGCAAGGCGTGGAGGAACGTGCGGGCGTCGCTGCGGACGCGCAGGGCGGGGCGGATGGTCGGCTTGCGGAGTTCGGCGGTGTCGACGTCGACGACGACGAGCGCAGCCTGCGGGGCGAACTCGTGGTGATTGCGACCGACGAGCGGCAGTTCGAGCCGGGCGCCGAGGCAGAGGAGGACATCGCACTCCCGCACGATGGCGTTGGCGGCGGCGTGGCCGTAGGTGCCGGGCCGGCCGAAGCCCAACGGCTCGTCGGCGGGCACGAGGTCGGCGCCGCGGCGGGTGGTCAGGACGGGGAGGCTGAAGCGACGGATCAGCGCGAGCGCGGCGTCGAGGCCGCCGCTGGCGCGGATGCCGTGGCCCAGGAGCACGACGGGCCGGCGGGCTTGCGCGAGCAGGTCGAGCGCGGCGGCGACATCGGCAGGCCGGGGCAGCGCAAGGGTCGACGTGCGGGGCGACGGCGCACGCAGGCGGGCTTCGTCGACGACCTGGCCGAGCAAATCGAGCGGGAGGTCGAGCCAGACCGGGCCGGCGCGGCCGCGGGTGGCGAGGCGGAGGGCGCGGTCGAGATCGCGGGGCAAGGTCGCGGCGTCAGTGGGCGCGAGCGCGAGCTTGGTGATCGGGCCGACCAGGTGGGCGCCGGCGATTTCCTTGTTGGCGAGTTGGCGGAGGGCGCGCGACGGGCGCGGGAAACGGGCGAGGCGCGTCTGGGCGCAGAGGAAAACGACGGGGGCGGAGTCGGCCCAGGCTTCGGCAACGGACGGGACGGCGCTCGCGGCGGCGGCGCCCGAGGAGAGCAGACAGCACGCGGGACGGCCGGTGAGTTTCGCGTAGGCGACGGCGGCCTGGGCGGCGGCGGCATCGCTGGTCTGCGGGATGAACGCGCCCTCGCCCTCGCGCGCGACGGCGTCGACGAGGTGGGCGTTGGTGGTGCCGGGGGCGAAGAAGAAACGGGTGACGCCGCGTTGGCGCAGATGGCCGATGATGACGTCGGCGGCGCGGGCGCGCAGATCGCGGTAGCTCACGACGACGGCGGCGAAGCCGGCGGAGACGTGCAGGTCGGGTGCTTGCGGGTTGGCGAACTGGCCGGCGGCCGCGTGGAGGTGCTCGGTGGGATCGCAGACCTGGCCGCTCAGGATGCCGACGAGGTCGCCCGGGCCGGCGCCGGTGGCGGTGGCGAGCGGGGCGGGTGCGTCGCTGCGGACGAGGCGGACGGTGGTGTCGCGGAAGCGTTTCCGGGTATTGTAGAAGATCGATTCGCCGAGGAAGGAGAGGCGGTTGTAGTTGGCCGTGTTGACGGTCATGTGCTCGGCGGATTCGTAGCCGAGCCCGCTGCGACCGTAGGCGTCGCTGAGGCGGACGAGGTCGCGCTTGTGCACGGGCGACTCGATTTCCATGAGGAACACGCCGTCGGCGGAGAGTGCGGTGGTCTGGTGGAAGACGCCGGGGCCGATGAGCACGCCCTCGCCGGCCTTGCGCGTGACGGAGCCGTCGAGGGAGCGGCAGCAGGCTTCGCCGCTGAGGACGGCGAGCGAGGTGGTCTTGCGCTGGTGGCAGTGGAGGGACGTCGAGGCGCCGGGGAGGAGACGCAGGATCCAGACCGCGACGGAGGCGTTCTGGAACATGAGGTATTCGTAGCCCCAGGGTTTGCGCACGACCACGCGCGAGTAGTCGAAGCCGTCGTCGACCTGGCTCGCCGGATCGATCGTGCAGCGGGCGAGCGCGGCGCGGTCGGACGCGGTGGCGGAGGCGAAGCGGACGAGCGAGGCGCGCGAAGCTGGGAGCGGAGCCGGCATGCTCAGAAGTGGATCATCGTGTGGATCGCGGCGCCGGAGCGCATGGTCGCGATCGCGTCGTTGATGCCGGCGAGCGAGCAACGGTGGCTGACCATGCCGCGCGGATCGAAGCGGCCGGCGGAGATCAGGCGCAGGTAGCGCGGGATGTCGCGCTGCGGCTGGCTGGCGCCGCCTTCGCTGCCGGTGAGAACCTTGCCGTAGTGGAGCGGCAGCGGGTTGAGATTCAGATGTTGGTCGTGGCGCATGACGCCGACGAGCACGAGGCGACCCTTGGGGCTCGTGATGCGCCACGCCTGCTCGATCACGGCGGCGTTGCCGGTGACATCGAAGACGGCGTCGGCGGGGCCGCCGAGGATATCCTGCACGGCGGCGCCGAGGTCCGTGCCGCGGGTGTTGATGGTGTGTGTGGCGCCGAATTCGCGCGCCTTGGCGAGCTTGTGGTCGTGGAGATCGGCGGCGATCACGGGATAGGCGCCGGAGAGGTAGGCGCCGAGCACGGCGCCGAGGCCGATGCCGCCGACGCCGATGACGACGACGGCCTCGCCGATCGTGACGCGGGCATCGCGCGTGACGGCGCCGAAACCGGTGGTGAGGGTATCGGCGAGGAGGGCGGCGATCTCGAAGTCGGTGCCGGCGGGGATGCGGGTGAGGCGATTTTCCGAGACGACGGTGAGCGCCTGGAAGGTGGTGATGTTGCCGGCGTTGATGGTGCGGGAGCCGAGGCGGTATTTCGAGGGCGCGGCCTGAATGCCGGCGCCCGGCCGCCAGTGGAGCACGACGGCGTCGCCGGGTTTCACATGGGAAACCTCCGGGCCGGTCTCGAGCACGATGCCGCCGGCTTCGTGACCGAGCAGGTGCGGGAGGAAGCGATCGGGACCCTTGACGCCGTCGATCTCGCCGAGCTGCGAGCCGCAGATGCGGCTGACCTTCACCTCGACGAGCACCTGGCCGTAGCCGAGCGCGGGCAGCTCGACCTCATCGATGAGGAGCGGCTGGCGTTGTTCGACGAGGATGGCGGCGGGCGTTTTCACGGGATGAACCACCAGTAGTCGCCGGTGTAGCCGACCTCGCCGAAGAGCCGCACCCAGTCCTCGACGCTCAGGTAGGTCTCGGCGGTGAGGATCCAGTCGAGCAGGCGCTGGTGTTCCTCCTCGTTGCGCCACGCGTCGATGGTGACGAACTTGTGCGCGCGGCTGACGCGCTCCATCTCGCGCAGCGCCTGTTTGCAGCGCTCGAGGGGGAGGTTGTGGATGCTGTTGATCGAGAGAACGAGGTCGAACGACGCGTCGGCGTAGGGCAGGCTCTCGGCTGAACCGATGTCGATCAGGGCGCCGGTGCCGGCGTGCGCGTGGTCGCGGGCATAGGTGGAGACATCGATGCCGCGCACGGTCGCGCCGGGCAGGACCTGGAGAAAATCGTGGAGCAGGAAACCCTTGGCGGCGCCGACATCGAGGATGCGGGCGTCGGGCGTGAGTTGGTAGTATTCGACGATGCGGCGGGCGACGGGGAGCCAGCGGCCGTCGTAGCGGTAGCCGCCGTAGCCGTGGCGGCGTTCGCCGTCGAAGAAGTCGCGGCCGAACTGTTTCGCGAGGGCGCGGTCTTCGGCGGTCTTGGCCTGGGCGCGGGCCTTGGGATCGCGGCGGACGGCGGGCAGGCGATCGAGGAGGTTGATCTCGCGGCCGGGAGAGAGCGTGGTCGGCATGATCAGAAGGGGCCGGTGAAGGCGGGATTCGGTTTGTCGAGCTCGGCGCCGGCGGGGACGAGGAGATCGTCGGACTGCGGCGGCAGCTCGAGGGTCTCGCGCACGGCGGCGACGAGGTGGCCGGCGCGCGGGTAGTAGGCGGCGGCGAGCGAAGGGCTCGTGGGCGTCGGGCAATCGGGGAAACACACGCGGCGCGGGGCGGCGCGGAGGGCGCCGAAGGCGTGTTCGCTCACGACGGCGAGGACCTCGGCGCTCATGCCGGCGGCGCCCCAGGCGGTGTCGGCGACGACGAGGCGGCCGGTTTTGTAGACGGACTCGACGATCGTGTCCTGATCGAGCGGGCGGAGGGAGCGGGCGTCGATCACCTCGACCTCGATGCCCTCGGCGGAGAGTTTCTGGGCGGCCTCGAGGGCCTCGAGCACCATGTAGGAAAACGCGACGATGGTGGCGTGCGTGCCGTGGCGGGCGACGCGGGCCGGGCCGATCGGGACGGTGTAGTGGCCCGCGGGCACCTCGCCCTTGATGTGGTGCAGCCAGCGGTGCTCGAGGAAGACGACGGGATTGTCATCTTCGATGGCGGCGATGAGGAGGCCTTTGGCGTCGTGCGGTGTGGCGGGCATGACGACCTTGAGCCCCGGGATGTGGGCGAACCACGACTGGAGGCACTGCGAGTGCTGCGGGCCCTGGCCCCAGCCGCGGCCGAGGATCATGCGGAAGACGACGGGCAGCTTCATCGCGCCGCCGAACATGTAGCTCCACTTGGCGGCCTGGGTGCACATCGGGTCCATCGCGAGCAGCGCGAAGTCGAGCCGCTGGTGGTTGAGCACGGGGCGGAGGCCGTTGAGGGCTGCGCCGAGGACGACACCGGACATGGCGTTCTCGGCGCAGGGCATATCCATCACGCGCTCGGCGCCGAAGCGCCTTTGCAAATCGAGGGTCGTGCCGAAGTAGCCCTTGGGGTCGGGCACGCCGAGGCCCATGAGCAGCACGCGCGGGTCGCGTTCGAGGGCGACGGCGAAGGCGTCGCGGATCGCCTCGGCGTAGGTGAGTTCGCGGGCGGCGGGATTCATGACGCGGCGTAGACGTAGTCCATGAGCGTGTCCGCGGCGGGGAACGGCGCGGCTTTGGCGGCGGCGAAGGCGGCGGCGATCTCGGCGGCGACCGTGTGCTGGAAAGCCCGATACTGGGCGGCATCCAGTTCGCCGGAGGCAAGGAGGCGGGCTTCGAAGTTGGCGATCGGGTCGCGTTCGCGCCAGGCGAGGTATTCGGCTTCGGTGCGGTAGCCGATGTGGTTGTCCCAGCCCGGGCCGCAGTGCTCGCGCCAGCGGTAGGTCTTCAGCTCCAGAAAAACGGGGCCGTGGCCGGCGCGCGCCCGGGCGACGGCGGCGCGCATGAGGGCGTGGACGGCGAGGGGATCGTTGCCGTCGCCGACGTGCGACTCGACGCCGTGGCCGGCGACGAGTTGCCAGACCTCGCGATTGGCGGGCTGGCGGACCTGGAGCGGCGAGTAGACGGAATAGAGGTTGTTTTCGCAGACGAAGACGACCGGGAGGCGGTGCAGCGCGGCGAAGTTGAGGCTCTCGTGAAACACGCCCTCCTCGGTCGCGGCCTCGCCGAGGAACGCGACGGTGACGCGGCCGGATTTGAGCTGGTGGTCGGCGAAGGCGAGGCCGGTGGCGATCGGGATGGTGCTGCCGACGATGGGCACGGCGCCGACGAAGCCGGCGGCGAGGTCGACAAGGTGCATCGAACCACCGCGGCCGCGGCAGCAGCCGGTGTCGCGGCCGTGCAGCTCCGCGATCATGGCGCGGAGATCGCCGCCCTTGGCGAGGTAGTGGGCGTGGGAGCGGTGACCGCTCATCGCGAGGTCGTCGGGGCGAAGCGCGGCGCACACTCCGGCGGCGGCAGCTTCCTGGCCGATCGAGAGGTGCACCGGGCAACGCATCTGTTGTTCGCGGTAGTGGTCGGCGATCGCCTCCTCGATCAGGCGGATGCGCACCATGCTCTCGAGCAGACGCAACGAGAAGGCGGTGGCCGGCGCGGCGGGGAGGGATTCGGCGACGGGGCTCATGGGTTAGGCGGCGATGGCGAGCTGGCGCATCGTCTTGATGTTGTAGCAGCGCTCCTCGTCGCGGAGGCGGCCGTCGCGGTAGGCGGCGATGACCTCGAGAATGCCGTCCTCGACGCAGTGCTGCGGGGTGAAGCCGGTCGCGAGGAGCTTCTGCGCGGAGAGGCGGTAGGAGCGCGGATCGTTGGAAGGCGTGACGACGACCTCGGCGGGGACGTGGCGGGTGACGCGTTGGGCGATCTCGAGAATGGAGATGTTCTCGAAGCCGGCGTTGTAGATGCCGGTGACCTCGCGGCCGCGGGCGAGGAAGTGGTCGTAGACCCGCAGCATGTCGCGCAGGTGGATGTTGGGGCGCGTCTGGTCGCCGCCGAAGACGGTGATCCGGCCCTTGGTGAGCGCCTGCATCGTGAGCATGTTGACCGACAGATCGAGGCGCATGCGCGGCGAGTAGCCGCAGATGGTGGCGGGGCGGACGATGTTGATCGCGATCCGCGACGCGTAGCTGAGCAGCACGCGCTCGCTGATCATCTTGGTCTTGTTGTAGTCCGAGATCGGGACGAGGGAGAGTTCCTCGGTGACCTCGGGTTCGTCCTTCACGCCGTAGACGCTGCCGGAGCTGGCGTAGATGAACTGGGGCACGCCGTGCGCGATGGCGCGTTCGACGAGCTGCATGGTGGCGAGGGCGTTGACCTCCCAATTCAGCTTCGAGTCGAGGTCGGCGCAAGGGTCGTTGGCGACGTTGGCGAGGTGCATCACGACATCGACGCCCTGCATCGGGATGCGGTCGGCGTGGCGGACGTCCTCGCGGATTACGGTGAGTTCGGGGTGTGAGGGCAGAAAATCACCGAACCACTGCAGGTCGACGACGGTGACGCGGTGGCCCTGGGCGAGGAGGCGCTGGGTGAGGGGAGTGCCGACGTAGCCGCAGCCACCGGTGAGCAGGATGTTCATGGAGGAGGTAAGTTGAGAGCTGAGAGTCGGGAGTTGAGAGGCCGGCGGGCGGGGTGCGGCGCGCGGCGCATCAGAGGGCGAGCATGGTCATGCCGGCTTTGAGCAGGCGGGCTTTGCGGATGGGCTCGGAGTTGCCGACGATCTTGACGGCCTGGGCGCCGGCGAGCTGGCCCATGAAGGTGGCGACGTTGAGCGGCACGCGGCTGGCGGCGGCGAGAGCGGCGACGGCGCAGAAGGCGTCGCCGGCGCCAACGGTGTCGACGACGTTGCGCTCGAACGGCGCGCAGGAAGAGATCTCCTTCACGCAGTTGCGGCCGATGGTCTCGTGCGAGCCGCGGGTGAGCCACGCGTAGCGGGCGCCGAGGGAGGTAGCGAGGCCGGTGAGGGCCTTGCCGTAGTCGAGATCGCGGCGGCCGATGGCCAGGTTGATCTCGGTCTGGTCGAGGGTGAAGATATCGGCCCGGCGGTAGCGGCGGTTGATGACGTTGAAGCCGTGGTTGTTGCTGTTCGTCTGGCAGTTCACGCCGAGGAACGGAGCGTGTTCCTGGACGTAATTGCGGACGCGTTCCTCGAGGACGCCGTGGCCGAAGTCCATGGCGAGGACGAGGTCGTAGTCGTCGATGTGCTCGGCGAGGCGGTCGACGACGGCCTTCTGCAGCGCGGGCGAGGGCGCGTGTTTGTCGATGAAGTTTACCGAGAAAAGTTTCTGGAGCTCCTTGCCCTCGCAGCGCGGTTCGACGAAGCGCTGCTTCACGATGGTGGTGAATTCGGGGGAGCGGATAAGGCCGTCGCTCTCGCGGGGCAGATACCGGGCGAGGGTGGCGTCGAGCCACGGTTCGGTGCCGACGAGGCCGACGAGCGTGACGTGCGGCGTGAATTCCCGGATGTGACGGTAGACGGCGAGAGCGCCGCCGGCCTGCATTTCGTCGGAAACGTAGCGGCCGGACAGGATGCGGTTCTTGGAGGTGAGACCCTGGACCTCGAGGGTCGTGTAGCGATCGAAGATGATGTCGCCGAGAATCAGCACGCGGAGCTGGGCAAAGTTTTCCACGATGGCGCGGAAGTGCGTGGGACCGCACTCGCGGGCGACGAGCTGGCAGAATGCCTTCACCTCGGGCGGATACGGCTCGAAGTGCTGGTTGAGCAGCCGCGTGGAGCTGAAGACGACGGAGCCGACGTAGCGGACCTCGCCGCCGACGCGGGCGACGGCGGCGACATCGTCGGCGATGTTGCCGGTGACATCGGTGGAGGGATCGGCGTATTCGCGGCCCTTGCAGTAGACGTGGGCGCGGACGCACTCGATCGCCTCGACGGCGGCGGGAAACGGGACGACGACGACGTAGTCGACGCAGGCGAGGGCGGCGAGCCAGCGGGCGCGGAGCTGGTCGTTGAAGAACGGGCGGCCGGGGCCTTTGTTGACGTGGCGTTCGCCGGTGAGCGTGACGACGAGCACATCGCCGAGCGCACGCGCTTCCTCGAAGTGCACGATGTGGCCGGGATGCAGCAGATCGAAGGTGCCGTGACAATGGACCAACGTGCGGCCAGCGGCGCGGAGCGTGGCGAAGTGCGCGGCGGCGTCGTCGAAGGCGAGGATCTTGGCGCGCGAGGCGGCGCCCGGCGTGGCGGCGGGGGCCGGAGCGTCGGTGGCGGACGCGGCGGGGGAGTCGAGGAGAGTCGCGGGCGGCGTCACGGCGTCAGGGCTTGTGGATGTAATCGAGCGGCTGCCGGCGCAGGGCTTCGAAGTCGCGTTCGACCCAGGCGACGGTGGCGCGAATGCCCTCCTCGAGGGAGATCGTGTCGCCCCAGCCGAGGGTCGTGCGGACCTTGCGGGAATCGAGCAGGTAGGCGGCGTCTTTCCCGGGGCGGTCGGCGGTGACGTGGACGACGCGCTCGAAGTCGGCGCCGAGCAGGCCGCAGATCATTGTCACGAGTTCGCGGATACTGACGAAGCGGTCGGTCGAGAGGTGGTAGCATTCGCCGGCGGGGGCGCGTTGCGCGATGGCGAGAGTGGCGGCGGCGACGTCGTCGATGTGGATGAACGAGCGGGTGGAGTGACCGCCGCCGTGCAGGCTCAACTGGCGGCCGAGTTTGATGAAGAGAACGGTGCGCGGGATGATGCGGTAGAGCTGCTGGCCGGGGCCGTAGACGTTGGCGGCGCGGGTCCAGACGACGGGGAACTTGTGCTGCTGGAGGAAGGTGCGGAGGTGCAGGTCGCACGCGGCGCGCGAGGCGGCGTAGGGCGTGCTCGGATTGAAGCCGGTCGTCTCGTCGATGAGGCCGGTGGTGTTGCCGTAGACCTCCGGGGTGCCGACGTGGACGTATTTCTCGAGCCAGTCGGCCTGGCGCAGGCGGTCGTGGAAGAGGACGTTGCCGACGACGTTGGTGCGATACCAGTCGCCCGGGCGTTCCCAGCTCTGCGCGACCATGCCCTGGGCGGCGAAGTTGACGACGATCGACGGACGGAAGGCGTCGAGCGCGGCCATGAGGGCAGCGAGGTCGCAGTTCAGGTCGGCGCGGACGAACCGGAAGCGGGCCTGCTCGGCGGCGGGGAGCCAGCGATACGGCAGGAACGCGGCGTGGGGCTCGTCGGAGCGACTGAGGCCGAGCACCTCGAGTCCTTGCGTGAGGCAGTGCCGCGCGAAGCTCGCGCCGGAAAACGAATTGCTGCCGATGATCGCGATCCGCGGTTGCATGTCAGGAGGCGAGATGCGGCGGCGGCAGCGTGCGCGACTGGCGCGAGAGCCACTGCATGGCCATGTGGCCGACCATCATCTGCAGGTCTTCCGCGACCTGCATGTCATCGACCGGAAAGTGGATGGCGTGATCGGCGAGCGTGAGGCTGCGGCCGCCGGAGAAACCGAGGATGGCGAAGGAAGTCAGGCGGAGTTCGCGGGCGCGGACCAGGGCCTGGACGATGTTGGGCGAGCTGCCGGAGCCGGAGAGCGCGATCAGAACGTCGCCGGGCTGGGCGAGCACCGTGAGCTGCTGGGCAAAAACATCCGCGTAGGAGACGTCGTTGGCGAGGCAGGTGAGAACGGAGGCGTTGGCGGGGAGGGCGGTGACGCGGAGGCCGCGGCCGGATTGCTTGTCGACGCCGTAGAGGAGATCGTTGGCGAGATGGATGGCGTTGGCGGCGCTGCCGCCGTTGCCGCACAGGAAAACCTGCCGGCCCTCGCGCCAGGCGCGGAGAAGCGTCTCGAACAGCAGGGAGACGTTGGTCCAGTCGTGGTCGTCCCACGCGTGTTGCAGTGTGGCGAAGTAGCGGGCGACGACGGGTGGAGTGGCGGAGCGGGCCGGCGTGGAGGTGCGATCGGCGACCTCGAGATTGGTGCGCAGCAGAGTTGAGGCGGCCGGGGTGGCGCGGAAGGAGAAGGCGCGGAGCTTGCGCCAGAACGAGGCGAACGGGAACGCAGGGAGCGAAGGCGCGGCGGCAGCGGGGTCCGAAACGAGCGGGGCGCCGAGGGGTTTCAGCGTCGAGGCGGATGGATAGGCGGGCGGCATCGTGCCGGTAATAGCAACGGCTGCGCCACGGAGGCCGGGGGTGCGGTAAGTCGCTACCAGTAAGCGGAATGAGGATGTGCGAGATTTCCGGCGGAGCGCCCGGGTGACGACGACGGGCGGCGGCGGAGGTGAAGCGGAAAAATTTTCCCGGTGGCGCGGCGGGGCGGATGCAGGGTGGGAATTCGATCAACTGCGCCGGACTCGGGCCGATAAGGATCGAGGGATGAGTCCAACGTCCACCCCGGTCCGCCGCCGCGTGCGTATCTGTTATTACACTACGTGGGCGGGAGCATTGGAGCCGGTGGAGACCTATCTGGCGCGCTGTGCGACGATGGAGCTGCGGGACCGGGTGAGCGATCCGCACGATGCGGAATTGCTGCGGAAGGCGCGGTTGGACTGCGACTGGTATGCGGAGAATGCGCGGTGTTTCGCGGCGATGCGGCACGAGGCGATCGAATTCCTGCCGGCGTGGATCGTGGGCAAGGTGGGGTTGCTCGACGTGGCGAAGGTGCCGCGCGAGCCGGGCGAGGAGCGTTGGCTGATCACGATGGCGCACCAGCCGCAGTCGCTCGCGCATCTGGCGGGGAAGACCTTTTCGTTGCTGAGCCGGATGGGGATCCGGCAGCTCTACTATGCCTTCGATGAAGCGAGCCGGTTCATGGCGTGTTTCCGCGAGATCGCGCCGTATCTCGACGTTTTGATCCACGACGAGTCGCCGCTGGATCCGACGGGGGCGGCGTTGTTGGGGCCACACTGCCGGTGCGTGCATCGGAGCTGGGTGGCCAATCTGGTGCCGGGCGCGGCGGAGTTTGTGGAGGAGCCGCAGGAAAAGATCTACTTCCTCGGTTCGCAGCTCGGGATGACGGAGCACCGGAAGCGGCAACTGGAGTTTCTGGAGCGGCGTTTTCCCGGTCGCGTGGTGCTGAGCTGCGATCACACGACGGCGGTGGCGGCGCGGGGCAAGCTGGGCATCTACAAGGTCGGATTGTGTCCCGAGGGGCGGAAATTCAGCACGCCGGCGATGAGCGAGACGCACACGGACCGGCCGTTCTGGACGGGCTGCGCGGGCATGGTGCCGGTGAGCGAGGATTCACGGCGCGGCGGTCGGTTGGAGCACCTCGCCCGGGAAGGGCTCATTGTGCGTTACGCCCACGGCGATCTGGAGGCGCTCGCGGCGGCCTGCGAGCGGGCGTTGGCCATGCCGAGGTCGGAGCGGCGCCGGATCTACGAGCACTTCAACCGGCACGAGACGATCGGCACGGTGGTGGCGAACAGCCTCGCGGCGGCGGGTTGAGGGGAGCGGCGTGGGACGAGGCGGCGAGGGGCGTTGTGTTTTCGAAGTGGGGCGTGACGAAAGGGGGCGGCGGTGCGTCATTCCCGCTACCCCATGAAGAAATTGCTGCTGTCCGGTGTTGCGTTGTTGGTGCTGGCCCTGGTGTCCGTCGCGCGGGCGGCGGCCCCGAGCCGGCCGAATGTGCTCATCATCACCACCGATGACATGAGCTGCGATTCGGTCGGCGTGTATGGCTGCAAGTTGCCGGGGACGACGCCAAACATGGACCGGCTCGCGGCGCGGAGCCTGCGTTTCAACCACGCCTATGTGCAGGTCGGAAACTGCATGCCGTCGCGCAACGTGATGTTTTCGGGACGTTATCCGCACAACAACCGGGTCGAAGGCTTCTACATGATCAAGGATCCGGGCTATCCGGTGATGGCGGATCTGATGAAGGCGGCGGGCTATTTCACGGGCATCCGGCACAAGGTGACGCACTCGACGCCGTATTCGCCGTATCCGGCGTGGGATGTGGTGCTCGACACGTATCCGGACGGGAAGCCGGCGCACGTGAAGAGTGCGGCGGCGTATTACGCGACGACGAAGCATGCGCTGGCGCTGGCGAAGCAGGCGGGGAAGCCGTTCTGCCTGAACCTCAACATCGCCGATCCGCACAAGCCCTTCTACAATGAAGACGGCAAAGGTGACCCGCACCGCCCGAGCCGCGTTTTCACCGCGCAGGAGGTGCCGGTGCCGGGCTTTCTGATGGATGATCCGCAGGTGCGCGAGGAGCTGGCGCTCTACTACTCGTCCGTGCGGCGCGCGGACGACTGCCTCGGGGAGATCCTGCGGGCGCTGCAGGAGTCGGGCGAGGACGAGCGCACCGTGATCATTTTTCTTTCGGACCACGGAATGCCGCTGCCGTTTGCGAAGACGCAGCTGTATTTCCACAGCACGCGGACGCCGTGGATGGTGCGTTGGCCGGGCGTGACGAAGCCCGGCGAGGTCGACGACCGGCACATCGTGTCGGGCGTGGACCTGCTGCCGACGCTGCTGGATATCGTGGGGCTGCCGCACCCGGCGGGGATGGACGGACGCAGCTTTGCGCCCGTGCTGCGCGGGGGCACGCAGGAGGGGCGCGACTACATGGTGGCGGAATACAACGAGAACTCGGGCGGCCACCGGCATCCGATGCGTGCGATCATCACGAAGGACTATGCGTATCTCTTCAACCCGTGGTCCGATGGCACGCGCGTGATGGCGACGGCGACGAAAGGCACGATCACGTATCGCCGGATGCAGGCGCTGGCGAAGACGGACCCGAAGATGGCGGCGCGGCTGAAGTTCTTCGATTCGCGGGTGCCGGAGGAACTCTACAACTACGCGCGGGACGAGGATGCGCTCGACAACCTGATCGCTAACCCGGCGCACGCCGCGGAGAAGGAGAGACTGACCCGGACGCTCGAGGATTGGATGGTCCGAACGAAGGACCCGATGCTCGACGTGTTTCGGAAGCGCGCGGATCCCGCGGTGCGCGAGGCCTACATGAAGCAGGTCGAGGCGGAGGCGGCGGAACGCGGCGGGCGGGCGGCGCGGCGCGACGGCAAGGAGGCGCCGAAGGGCAAGAAGAAGGGCGGCGCGGCGAAAGGCGGCGGCGTGCCGGATCTTTGACTTTGGCCGGTGGCGCGAGCGCGGGCCGCGCGGCCGGCGGGAGTTCCCCACCGGCGGACGCGGGGCTCAGAGATTCCAGCGGACGCCGAAGACGCCGCTCCAGCCGGCGTATTCGTTGTAGTCGAGGCGGATGTTTTTGTCGCCGTTGTAGCCCCAGCTCGGCTCGTCGGTGAGGTTGGCAAACTCGACAAAGACGGTGAAGCCGCGGGGCAGCCGGTAGCTTGCGGTGAAGTCGAGCGTGGTGCTGGAGGCTTCGTAGCGGCCGACAGCGATGGCGGCATCGGTGGCGAGGTCGAAGAGCGTATCGCCGCGGTGATGCAGCGAGAGGCGGCTGCGGAAGGGGCCGCGTTCGTAGCGGAGGCTGGCGTTGATCGACTTGGAGACCTGGTCGAAAAGCGGCATCTTCACGCCGGCGAGCGCGGGCAGGCCGGAGTCGAGTTCGGAATCGGTCTTGGTGAAATTGAGGGTGACGCCGAAGCCGTCGAACGGCGCGGGCAGGAAGGTGAGCCGCTGGTCGAAGGCGAGTTCGACGCCGGTGACTTCGCCGCCGCGGGCGTTGCGGGGCTCGGTGATGCGGTGGAGTTCGCCCTCGAACATCTCGTTGCGGGTCGAGCGATAGACGTTGTTGCGGTAGTCCTTGTGGAAGAGGCCGGCGGAGACGACGTTGTCGGCGCCGAGGTAGCGGTCGACGGAGAGGTCGTAGTTGCGCGAGTGGACGGGCTTCAGGTCGATGTTGCCGCGGCTGATCGTGTCGGAGGTCGTGGAACGGGTCTCGCGCGGGTTGAGCTGGCTGAAGGTGGGGCGGGCGAGGGTCTCGGTGAAGGCGGCGCGGAACGTGGTGCGGCGATCGAGATCGAAGCGGGCGTGGAGTCCGGGCAGCCAGTCGGTGCGCGTGCGCTCGGGGGCGATGGCCCCGGGCACGCCGTCGACGACGCGGAAGGTCTCGAAGCGCGACGACGTATGCTCGACCCGGATACCGCCGAGGAGGGTCCAGCGGCCGCGGGCGAGCTGGGCCATGCCGTAGCCGGAGGTGATGTCCTCGGTGGCGCGGTAGTCGTTGTAGAGGCTGTTGAACGCGTTGGCGGCCGCGGGCGTGATCACGCCGCGCGAGATCAGGGTGCGGGCGGCGGTGCGGACGCGGGCGGGGTCGAGGAAGTAGCCGTAGTCGTAGCGGCCCTCGACGGTGCCCTTGGCGCGGTAATCGGCGAGCATCGAGCCGATGTCGGCCTGGCCGGTGGCGCCGAGGAGGTTCCAGGCGGTGTTCTGGTTGTAGTCGAGGGCGACGTTGTCGAGATCGCGTTCGCGGGAGCGGAGCTTGGCGCCGGTCTTCACGAAGCCGCGCCAGTCGCCCAGCGCGACATCGCGGCGGGCGTCGAGGGCGGCGTTGAGTTCATCGTCGTCGTAGAAACGCGTGCCGACGTTGAGCGTGCGCAGGGTGTAGACGCCGGTGACGGCCGGATCGTTGCGGTCGCGGCCGGTGGCGGTCTGGACGACGTTGACGACCGGGAAGCGCGGATCGCCGGAGCGGAGCGCGTAGCTGGTGATGAAGCCGGCGTTCTGGAAGGAGGCGGTGAGGGCGTTGTCGGAGCCGCCGTCCCATTTCGCGAAGTTGTAGCCGAGCAGGTAGGTGAGGGTGAACTCGCCGAGGCGGGACTCGCCGTCGAGGGCGACGGTGGAGGTGCGTTGCAGTTCCTCGAAGTCGCGGACCTCGCGGCGGACGGTGTTGCCGGAAGAGGAGACGGTGGCGTAGGTCGTGCCGCTGAGGGCCGGGGCCTCGGTGGTGGGGATGGAATTGTCGCTGGCGCGGCCGAGCGGGAAGAAGATCACCTGACGCTGACGACCGCGGTTGGTCTGGCGGGAGTTGGTGGCGGCCGCGAAGCGGATTTTATGGGCGTCGGAGGGGCGCCACTCGAGGGAGCCGTTGAGGCCGTGGCTGGTGATGTCGTCGTGGAAATGCTGGAGGACAAACGAGTCCATCACGAAGCCGCGGAGAGCGGTCGGCGTGGTTGCGGTGCCGGCGCGGTAGCCGGCGGTGTCGTTCCAGCCGGTGGTGCTGTTGCGCTGCTTGATGAAGCTGCGCTCGCGCCAGTTGGCGCCGAGGGAGAGGCCGAGCGTGCGACTGCTGCCCAGCAGATCGGAGAACGTGAATGAGGCCTCGTAGCCGGGATTGTCGTAGGGAAAGCCGCCGGTGTAGTCGTCGAGCATCGCGGCGTAGGAAACGGCAGCCTTGAACGAGGCGGTGCGCTCGCGGCGGGAGAACGCGCTGCGGGTGCGGATATTGATGGCGCCGCCGATGGAGTCGGCGTCCTGATCGGGACGGAGGGCCTTGGAGACTTCGATCTGGTCGGCAACATCGCTGGAGACGACGTCGAGCGGAACGCGGCGCGTGATGCCGTCGAAGTCGGTGACGTTGACGCGCACGCCGTCGATCGTGACCGCGTTGAAGTCGGCGGACATGCCGCGGACGGTGATGTAGCGGCCCTCGACGCCGCCGGTGTCGCGGTCGGTCTCGACGGTGATGCCGGGAAGGCGTTTCACGGCGTCGGCAATCGTCTTGTCGGGGAACTGGCCGGAGAAATCGGCCGAGACGATCTGGGTGAGATTCTGGGCGGCGCGCTGCTGGTTGAGGGCGCGGGCCTGACCGGTGCGCGAGCTGGAGACGGTGACGGCTTCGAGGGTGACCGTGGTGTCACCGAGGCTGAAATCGAGGCGTGCCGTGCCGCCGGCGGCGACCGTCACGGTGGCGCTTTTCGGCGGGGCGCCGAGGTATTCGACGGTGAGCTGATGCTGCCCGGCGGGCAGCGAGAGCTGGTAATCGCCGTCGGTGTCGGTGGCGGTGCGGATGCCCGCGCCGGCGACGGAGACCTCGGCACCGCGGAGGGCGGAGCGGGTGGTCGCATCGAGGACGCGGCCGGTCACGGTGCCGGTGGCCTGGGCCACGAGGGACGTGGCGGCGGAGAGCAGCAGCAGGGCGAGCGCGACGAAAGGAGCGGCGCGGCGAAGGGAAGCAGTCATGAACGGTGTTGGATGCGTCCGGCGGCACGGACGTTTTCCGGTGCCGGACAAAGGAGAGTAGCGCACGGTCCATGCCGCGGCCATACCACCTAGGAGGTAACTGCGCGGAATCGCCGCCGCGTGTGACGTGAAGCCCGAGGCGTCTCAGCGCTGCGCGTCGACGGAGAACGTCATCCGCCGCACGATCCGGGAGAAAAGCGCGGGGGCGAAACGCTTGAGGTAGATGCCGGCGACTTCCCAGCCGCCGACGTAGACCTCCTCGCGACGGCGGTGCACGGCGCGGAGGATCGCGGCGGCGCATTTCTCGGGCGCGATGCCGGTGGTGTGCGTGGAGTCGGTGACGGCGTGGCGTTCGCCGCGGGGGCCGAGGGCGTTGGCGGAGACGGCGGTGCGCACGTAGCCCGGGCAGGCGAGCGTGACGGCGATGTTGTCGCGGTGCACCTCGGCACGAAGGGAGTCGAAGTAACCGTGCAGCGCGTGCTTTGCGGCGGCGTAGGTGGAGCGGCCGGGCGTGCCGACGTAACCCATCACGCTGCTCACGATCACGAGGTGGCCCGAGCGTTGGGCGCGGAGGGCGGGCAGAACGGCTTTGGCGAGGGCGACGGGGCCGAAGTAATTTACCTCCATGAGGGCGCGCTCCACGGCGGCGGAGGCATCGGCGGCGAAGGCCCGCTGGCTCACGCCGGCGTTGTTCACGAGGATGTCGAGCGGGCCGACGTCGGCCTGCACCGAGGCGACGGCGGCGGGAAACGAGTCCGGCTGCGTGACATCGAGCGGCAGGACGTGGTGGTTGGCGGAGCGGGCGCAGCGGGCGCGGACGCGCTCCAGTTCCTCGCGGCGGCGGGCGGAGAGGACGATGCGGGCGCCCTCGGCGGCGAACGCAACGGCAAGCGCCTCCCCGATGCCGGAAGAGGCGCCTGTGATCCAGACCTGGCGACCCGCGAATCTCATCGCGGGCGACGCGTGGGCGCGCAGCTCACTTCTGCGCCTTCTTGGCGGCCTTATCCGCTGCCTTGTCGGCGGCTTTGTCGGCCTTGCCGGCGGCGTCCTTCACTTCGACGGAGTCGGCGGACATCTTGTAGTGGATCGTGACGCGGCTGCCGACGGCGAGTTTGCCGTCGATCTTGGTGCCGGGCGTGCGGGCGATTTCCCATTTCTCGTCCCCTTTCTGAACGGTGATTACCGTGTCGGTAAGGGCGACGACCGGGCCGGTGACCTGGTAGGACTTCGCCGCGGCGGCGAAGGCGGGAGTCGCGAAGGCGAGCAGGAGGCTGAGGAGGTGGTGGGTTTTCATGGGCAAAGGACAGGGGCCGGGCGATCAGGCGGCGTAGACGCCGCCGTTGATGTCGAGCGTGGCGCCGGTGATGAAGCCGTCGTATTCGCTGGCGAGATACACGGCGGCGCGGGCGACATCGTCGGCGGTGCCGCCGCGGCCGAGCGGGATCCCGGCGACGGTGGCGCGGGCGGACTCGGCGGTGGTGTGGGTGTTGTGGAAACTGGTGCCGAGGATGAGGCCGGGGGCGAGGGCGTTGACGCGGATGCCGAGCGGTCCGAGTTCGGTGGCAAGGGCGCGGGTGAACGTGAGGATGGCGCCCTTGGACGTGGAGTAGGCGAGGGAGCCGGGGTGGCCGCCCTTGCGGCCGGCGAGGGAGGCGAGGTTGACGATGCTCGCTCCGCCGGCGGACTTGGCGGCGGCGGTGAGGTGCGGGAGGGCCGCACGGGTCACGCGGCGGGCGCTGCCGAGGTTGAGCGACATGGTCTCGGCCCAGAAATCATCGTCGGCTTCCTCGAAGCGGCGACGGGCGATGAGCGAGCCGGCGTTGTTGATGAGGACATCGAGTCCGCCGAGGAACGCGACGGCGTCGCGCACGAGTTGGTCGCAGCCCTCGGTGGTGGTGAGATCCGCGGCGAAAGAGGTGTAGCGGCGGCCAAGTTGGGCGGCGGTGGCGGCGAGGCCCTGAGCGGCGTCGGCGCTGGAGCGATAGTGGACGACTACATCGCACCCGGCCTCGAGCAGCTGGCGACTGGTGGCGAGGCCGATGCCTTGGGCACCGGCGGTGACGAGGGCGCGCTTGCCGAGGAGTTTGGACATGAGGCGCGAGAATTGCGCGCCTCCCCGGCCGGTCAATCCTGCGGCGGGTGCGGATGGAGCGGCCGCCGCGGGCTGGACGAACGAATCCCGTTACCGGCGCATGCCGGGCCACGTCTGCGGGCGAGCCCAGAAGGCGTCCGCGCGGCCGCCGTAGTAGGCGTCGAGCATGCGGTCGAGGACGGCATTGGTGCGGCGGGCGGATTCGCCGGTGCTCGGGCAGGTGCCGCGGCCAAGGAGTTCGTCCACGATCGTCTGGATCAGCGGCTGGGCGATGTGCGGCGGGGCGGGCAGTTCGAACTGCTCGACGCCGCGGGCCGTCTCGAGGCGCACGTGATCGGTGCTGAAAACGGAGACGGCGATGCGGCCGGCGGTGCCGGTAAACTCGAGGAGATCCTCGCGCACGTGGGAGGCAAAGTTCCAGACGGTGGCCGCGGGCACGCCGGAGGATGTGCGGAAGATGGCCGTGATGGAGTCTTCGGCATTGCTGTGGCCCGTGAGACGCGTGGCGTGGGCGCGGATGGAATCGAGCGGGATCGGGCCGGTGAAGAAGTCGATGAGGTCGAGGACGTGCGAGCCGAGATCGAGGAGGAGGCCGCCGCCGGAGTTGGCGACGTCGAGTCGCCAGCCGCCCTTCGCGGGATCGGCGTTGGCGGGCATGGGCATGGCAATGCGGTAACTCACACCGGTCAGATCGCCGATGGCGCCGGTGGCGAGGAGATCGCGGACTTTGAGAAACCGCGGCAGGGCGCGGCGGTAGTAGGCGACGAAGAGCTTCTGTTTCGCGCCGGTGCAGGCTGCGAGCATGGCATCGCACTCGGCGGTGTTTCGCGCCATCGGCTTCTCGACGTAGACGGGTTTCCCGGCGGCGGCGGCGAGCGCAACTCCCTCGACGTGCGCGCCCGGCGGCGTGGCGATGTAGACGGCGTCGACCTCGGGGTCGCGCACGAGAGCGCGGGCGTCGTCATACCAACGCGGCACGCCGTGGCGGCGGGCGTAGTCGGCGGCGAGGGTGGCGTTGCGACGCATCACGGCGACGAGCGCGGAGCCGTGGGCGAG
>JACCDO012028976.1_pt1 | contig 43054 bp, 39 predicted proteins | sample 7446101 | NCBI WGS metagenome assembly JACCDO01 (sample SAMN15323440, study PRJNA562643) | freshwater metagenome | isolation source: river surface water | place: USA:Blue River Watershed | collected 2017-08-16 | reverse complement strand
GCGGCACGGGCGTCCGCATGGGTCTTGGATTTGATCTCAATCAAATGAACACGGTCATGATCAGGTCGGGCCTAAACCAAGGGACTTTAAGTCGAGAAACCGTGGCACAAGCTGGTGGGGAGAACGCACTTGCCCAGCAGATGACTGCAAATGCACTGAGCTTTACTCAGACAGCTTTTGGACGCGGACTGCTTCTTGGACAGCATAAGATGGGGCTGACAAACGAGCAGATAGGACGTGGGGACGTCTTCTCTTTGTTTGGCCCTCTCGCTGGCACAACGGCTGGCGAATTGATGCATTTCCAAGCAAACCAAGAAGAGATCATCGGAAAGATGGGGCCGCTCGGCCTTAAGAATCTTGAGACTTCCGGCATGATGGCTCAAGCCACGACCCTATCTAGATCCGGAATGGGCATTGGGTTTCGTGACGCTTTCATTAGCTTGCAGCTTCATAACGGAAAGAGTCGCAGTGCAATTGATGCAACGCTTGCTTCGCTCGATGGAAGCCCTGAGCAGATGCAAAAAGACATCGAAAAAGCCGGGTTTGGTAATATGGCACGTCAAGCGGCGATGGAAGACGCGCGAAGTAAGTATAACTTCGGTAAGCATGCGAGTAACTTCCTAAGAAAAGCGACGGGCATTGACCTTGTGTCTCGCATTTTCATGAGTGCTTCAAATGCGATTGGAAATGAAATCGACAGCACCGCAAACTATTTAAGCGGATCTTCTGTGATCGGAGCTAATCCGGGGATTACTGAGTCTTCCGTTGCAGAAGGGAAAAAATTAGTCGAAGCCACAGGCTCAAAAGAAGCTCAAGACGCCTACCTTGTAGGTCGCGGATTTGGGGTGTCCGATGCGTCAGGAAATCTAAGACAGCGAATGTTTGGCGGGCAGTCGGGAGAGACGCTTGCCGAGCAGTTCATCAAAGGCGGGATGTCCTTTGGTGGAATGTCGGCCGAGAGATTTAAAACTCAAGAAGACGTCGAGAATGCAGCGCGAGGCAGTAAACAGAGGTACACGATCCTAACGCGGTCTGCTGATGGAAAGGGCGGAGGTATCCTTGCTGTACGAACCTCAGAGCTCGAGGGTCATATGAAACGCCTCCGAGATGAGGCGCCCACCCAAGAAGACGTCGATAAAGCCAAAGGAACAAAGCTCAGCGAAGTGCAAGAAGTTGCGCTGGCAAAATTGTCGATGGGTGGTGCAGACACCGTCGGAACAGAGCAGATCGCAGGTGCGCTTGGATTTAAAGAAACTGGATATAGTAAAATGAGCGGGGTTCAGCGCGCGCAGGTGATGGCGCTGGCAGAGCAGTACGGTTTTAAGAAAGCACAGACAGAGACTGATTTAAATTCCGTAGGAGACACCTTTGTTAAGGCTGCACAAGGTGACGCGGCTTCGGGCAAAAAGAAATTTGAAGATCTTTCTTCGAGGCTAAGAGTAGCACTCCACCGAGGAGGTGCGTCAAGTGAGGCTCTTAATCTTTTAAGCGATGGGCGTGGTGGCGCAGAAGGCAGTCCTGAAATGCGGCGCGCATTGATGTCACTTGCTGATGCTTCAGGGTCAGAACAAGCCGACAAGGCGCTGTCTGATGCCCTAAAGATCGCTCAAAAAGAAGGCGTGGATCAGAAACTGGTTGTGGAGTTTGCGAACAGCTCTAAAAAGCTAGGCCTCAAAGACCACATGACTTTAAGTCGAGAGATGAAGGACATGGACGTCGGTGCGTTTGTGACCAGCCAGGCAAAGAGCACGGCAATCGGCGCAAACGTCGGTGCGGATGTAGCGGGCCTAAGTGCAAGCATCGATGCGACAACCTTGAAAAATCTAAAAGCCATTGCAGACGCGACAGAAACTCAGCTCAAACAGCTACTTGAACTATCCAAACAATTTAAAGACCTTGATAAGCGCTACCAGGGCGCGAAGAACATGGGCAAAGGCGGCTAATCATGATTATCTCAAAAACTAGGGCGTTTTCTGTGGACACTGCAGTAGGCCCTCTCATCGCTACTGAAAGCGTGGTAGAAAACGTCACGATTGACGACTATGTCAGGATCAAGACTACTGCTGCTGCCAAGAAAGCTCAGCTCCTTCATATGATTGAGTCGGCAGATACCCGTCTAACAGAAAACCGGCTTCCGGTTGAAGTTGATGGCAAGAGAGTGGGCGGGTTTAAGGTATGAGTTTTGTTTCTAAATTCCTACCAGACGGGGTTGAGAGGTTCTTCGGTCTTGACGCAGATCTAGTGGGGAAGGCTGATCAAGCCAATGTGCTTCAGGGTACTGCAAGCGGTACTCTGCATACAATAAGCCCCTCTCCTGAACAGAGCTCTTTGCAGGTCGCTTTAGCATCAGAACCTCTGGCGCGAGATGCATATCGGCACGGGCTTAAATTAGAAAACTTAGAACTTCCAAAACATACGCTAGGTGAGCTTGACCCTGACCGAAGGCCTGCTTCGATTAGCGTCGCCTTGAGCGGATCAGTCTCCGAAGAAGTTCTTTCCGCATACAGCCGCTTCTTTTTACAGGCAGTTACTGAAGGCCAGACCGAGAAGTTTCAAGTTGTTGAAACCTTTACGGCACATTACGCTTTCTTTTACGGCAAGAAGCCGTCAGTTTATAACTTCAGAGGTACGCTGCTTAACGACGAGTACCACCGCTGGGCTGATGACTTTACCTTCTTCTATGAGAATTATTTCAGAGGAACAAAGGCGGTAGAGCGTGGCGCGCACGCAGTTCTTAGCTACGATGGAAAGCTTGTTCGCGGTTTCATAACGGATTTCGCGATACAGCAGATCGCAGAGATGGACCGGGGTGTTGGATTCTCGATGAACTTGCTCGTAACGGATCACGAAAGAATTAAAACTAGCCCTGACATTCAAACTCTGATTGATAAGTCAGTGCAGGAGTTGAGAGCGCTAAAGGATAAGGCTGCGCAACAAGCAGCAGCCACTACGAAAAACCTTCCGTCTAGTATAATCCGTGTGGCAAAAGAGCAGGCAACAGCGAAGCGCGGCCCGACTTCCTTAAAAACGGAGAATGAAAAAAAATCCGGCGATCCATCTTCCGTAAAAGCAGACGCAAACACGGTAGCCCGAAACATTCAACGCGCCTTTGATACGATCGGCTAAAGAGGTTCATTTGTCAGGACAAGGGTTCGCACAAAAATGCAGGCTGTTTCTAGAGGGTAGGGAAGTTCCCTTCATCTCCGCAACACTCATGTGCACTGCAGGGGAACCCATCTCTGCAATGATCGATCTCGTCCCCGCCGACCCGATCAAGTTCATCCATCCGCGAACAAAAGTAGATCTGTTCGTCCAAGACCGATTCAATTTTGGAGACGACAGCTACTACCTAGCATTCGAGGGTGAAGTAGTAAGTCGGCAGATGGGAAAAAGCCAGGACGCTAGGTATTTTCGGATCACTGCCACAGATCATCTGTCCTACTTAGAGGACGCTAAGACCTATTTCTATAACCACAACTTCCTGATGAATCACTTCTCGGATGTGGCTCAAGGATCACCCAATCTTCCTCAAGAGATCAAGTCAGTCGGCGCTTCAAGCACAACTGGCGCTGCAACAGTCTCAAGCGAAATGATTAGGATCCTCCTTTCCCCAGGAAACAAAGACCTGGTCGATGGGGTCTCTGCCGTATTCAGGAGCCTAAAAAATATCAACTTGCTCTATAAGTCCGCTTGGGAGCGGCTTAGGATCGAAGATCGGCTGCGCATTTTCAGCTCAGGCAGACTCGTTGAGTTTTTGGCCGAGATTCAAAAAGAAGAGTTCTTGCGCTCTTTTTTAGGCTCACAAGGGGGCTTAGCCTCTCTTCGTGAGATTCTAGTAAGTGTGCTCGGACTCGTCTTTCATCAACTGGTTAGCCTTCCGTTCCCTGCTCTAGTGAAATCCTCAAAAGACAAGGACTCCTTAACACTAGGTAACTTTCTCTTTGTGCCGGACGGATACTCCCTACCTCCTCCAAAGTGTAACGTCATCTTTCCAAACAGGCTGAAGAGTTTTGAGTTTGCAGAAGACTTCAGAAGCGCGCCGACTCGTTTTGCTTTTAAGGCAAGCCATCCGGAGTTCGTTGGACAAAACATCCAAAGAGTCACTTATCCGGTCCAATACTACCCCACTAGCTTTTCAGACTATATGAAGGGCCGCGCTGGAAGCTCGGCAGCGAAAATTACCGACGATGAGAAGACAAGTGCACTGGGCCCGTCCGCTCTTCTAAAAGACCCGGCTACAGGCAAGACCTACGACACCCTACGATACGGCGACGGTAAAGATAAGGCTCCTGGCAAAGTCTCAGTATCTTTGAAGCTTCGTGAAGCCGACTTCCTAACAAACGAAGAGTCGATTCGTGGGATCTTTCTTGCGACTGAAACCATGATTCCTGCCCTAACGTCTCTTGCTGCTAAGGTGAGTGACGAGAAGCGGTTTTCGTTCACTCAAAAAGTGGGCGAATATCTTTTCTTTAAGAAGCGCTTTGGCGCCAGGAACGCATCAGCCGAACTCATGTTCCATCCGTTCATGGTGCCTGGATTTAACTGCCTGATCGTTGACGACAGCGACACGAATCAATCTCTCATTGCTAAAGTCCAGAGCGTTACACACACCCTAAGTAATCAAGGGTGCTCCACTTCAATTACACTGGGCTACGCACGGACCTTTGATGAAGTTGACGCTCTGACAGGAGGTGTGGGCGATCCTCCTGTACCGCCTTGGTTTGACAAGACTAGATTTGGCGCGCCCAATCCAGATGCCTTCAAGGCAGAGACAACCTACCTCTCTTCCGTTGAGAAGGCCTTAACCACTGAAGAGGTGACCGCAAGATCTCGGCTGAAGACCTCCGTTTGCTTCACGGGTCTGTCTAGTTTCTACCAGTACCTCGTTGGGGTAGATGCCGTAACTGACGTAGATTCGGAGAAAAACAGCGGCTCGCAAGAAAGCAGCAAACTCTGCACAACACGCGGTGCCGCAACTTACCTCACCAACAAGTTTAGGAAGATTTCTGGAACAGCGGCTTCAGATGAGTTCTCGAGGGAGTACGTTAGGCGACCTATCCCAACTCTTTCGCAATCCTTTCAGTTTCAAGGTGCGACAACCGGTGCAACACTTCACGGACAGCCGATTGTCCCCGATGAGTTTGCATTCTTTAAGGCAGAGTCTCAGGGCACTGATGCGGGTCGATTTGACGGGATCGGACGAGCTGATGAGTCTGTTCTCAAACTAAGACGTGGTATCATCGACGAATACGTAGCAAACCTAAGACAGCAAAGAGGCTTCCGTGGCTGACAATGATGATCTGAGCGGTAATGCGCCTGGTGTAAATCCAGAAACCACCGTTTCCATTAAGAAAAAAGAAGAGGAAGCGCTTCTAAACAACTACCGGAAAAACCCGACGCCGGAGAATTTTACCGCGCTCTATCGCGCTTATAAGCCTCTGATTTTTTCAGCCGCCCGTAATAATATTTTTGGAAGCCCTCTACCAAAGAGCGCGCACATGGCGCTTGCCGCGCAGAGTTTCATGGACGCGGTGAGAACGTGGAAGCCGGGCTTGAGACAGTTTAAAAGTCATGCCTTTGATGCCGTGCGCAACAAGGGCAAGCGGTTGAACCTGACCTATCAAAACGTGGGGTATATTCCGGAGCAGCGTCTCACGAAGTACCAGACGTTTACGAATGCGATGGCTATGCTGAAAGAGCAGCTGGGCCGTCCTCCGTCTAACCACGAGCTCGCCGATGAGCTTGCGTGGCCAGTCAGTAAAGTAGAGCTTATGCGGCGGGAGATTAAAAGCTCCTTTGTTCTTGATGAAACGCAAAGCGATACCTTTGAGCTGTCACGCTCAAACGAGATACTTCGTGCCGGCCGCGACGTCTTGTACACACTGACTCCAAAGCACCAGGTCGTACTTGAGCACCTGCTCGGGCTGAACGGAAAACAGGTGTTCCTAAAACCAAGCGGCGGTACCGACATCAACGCTCTCTCGAGAGCTTGCGGACTCAGCGTTCCTGATATTCGGAGTGCCCTAAAAACGATCACGCGGAAGATCAGAGCTCATCGCGGCTATATCGATCAGGGGCCCGGCTGATATGTTGGGTGACTTGTTGGGCACGACAGAAAATCCTTCGCTCTACCTAACGGATTTTCTGAGTCGAGCAGAAGCACTTGTCAGTAAGAAGCAAAGCGCATTCACCGCCTCAGTGAAGGCCACCCCTTACGGAAAAGCGCAGACGGACTTTTTGCCCGCACTTACCACGCCCACGTTGAGTCATATTGCTGCCAACCCTTTTCTAGACCGCGTAGGGGACATCTCTGCGGCTTATATTCAGGGGCAGTCGTCATCGCTCCTGCGCGGCGTTTTCGAGAAAAAAGACACTTTTGACAAAGGTGTATCGGCCGCAACCAATATTTGGTTTTCTGCTTTTGCTCTTGTGAACACGGCCACGACGCAGCTTGCAATTCAGTTTCCAGTACTGACTGCCAACAACTTGATCCGCCTCCTCGAAGATAAAAATACTCTTGTGAGGGGTTTAATCGAAGACGCTTTAAACCTGAGAAAGCTTCTAGCTGTTCTTTTAGACAGTCGCCCTTTTTTTGATCAATACTTGCTTGAGATCATAAAAGCCTACGAGAAGATTGTATTTTCTCATGGCGAGCTGATTTCGATTAGAAAAGCGCTGCTCCTAGATCCGGGAGTTTTCCGTGTAAGAAGATTCGAAGCAAGCCTAGTCTCTCTTGAACAAGCCTTAGATCACCTCACCCCAGAAACTTCTGAAAAAGATTCGGCACGGGTGAAGGGGGTTCTTGATAGGGCACTTGAGAAAGAGATTGGACGTGATACGGCCGCAAAGCTATCGGACCCCCTCTCACTGCGAGACACCGTAAACGCAGCCTGGGCCATGACCCAGCTCATCGCAACTATCGCTAAAAAAATGCTGCAGTACGTGAGTTTGAGCACTCAAATAAACGCGCTGCTTTTAGTCTATAAGACGTCGTTTACAGACTTTGATAGGGATCTGCGGTCCTGCAAGAGCTTAAAAGAGGCGCAGGCGCGACAGATCAAAACCGCCACGGATGCTCTTGAGGTTCTGATTAGGCAGATGGGCCCTTATGCAAGCAGCGTTGTTCTTGAACGCGCAGCCAGTGAGCCTCTTCTTTCAACAAAGACAACGATCAGCGCCGGGCAGTGGGCCATCGATCTTTCTCTCATTATCAGTCTCTTAAGGTCAGTTCCGACAGCGCCAGAAGCTATCAAAAATGCAGCCGAAGAGGTGGTTAACGCTTACACTGAGTCGGTGCGCGCGATTAACGCTATCGATGATATTCGCCAAGGAACCGCCACTCTAAAAGTCATTCAAGGCAGCGAAGTTTTTACGAACACTCTGCGTGTACTCATGACGTCGCTCTATCAGTTTGCTTCCGTGATCACGACGCGAAAGGCCCCTGCAATCGTTCTTCAAAGAGCCGTACAGTTTTCTGATCACTTAGAGGCAGCACTCCAGCTAGATAATCGTCTCATCGCGGAGCTTGAAAGATTCCTAGGCGCGAATAGGCGATCCCAGACAGATGCCCTTGCCGCGCTCGAGGGCTTAAAGGATCTTGCAAAGAATCTTGGACTAGACCGTGTCCGTGGGTTGATCGAACGAGGCGATAGCAAGGAACTTCTAAGAGTAACTGCGGCCACAGCCACCTACACGGCCGCAGCCGTCACAGGGCTAAATCACATGCTGGTTGTCATAAAAGAAAAACCAGGGACGACCGAAAACCAAAGAGCTGCCGTAGAGCAAAGTATCGATTCCCTAAAAAGACGAGAGGCTATTGAGAAGGTTGAAGCGGAGCGAAACACTACTGACAACTCAATCGAGAGATTTATTACCGCTTCGAACGCACAGCTAGAACGGCTGAAAAAAACCATCTTTAGTTCGGTTGATGTACTTGCGGCTGAATTTTCAGATTCAGCTGAAGGCCAGAAAAAGGCCTTTGATGCGACTAAACTAGCAGAACTCGTCACACAGCCGGGAAGAACCTAAAATGCCTGATATTCAGATTACATATAGAGACCCTAGCACAGGCCTAATCTCACTTGCGGTAGGACGCGCGCCCAAACTCCTTACCGGAATGGATGCTCTGGTACAGGTGGTTGCGTTATCTTTTTTAAAGAACCCGGGCCGTGATGTCATTGATCGCGACGAGGGCTCAGGACTCAGAGCACTTCTTGGACAGTATAACTTAAGCAGTGCTGATGAAATTAAGCTGACCGTTGTTCAGCAAACACGAACGGTGGAGCAGCAAATTATTGCAAGACAGGGTATTTCGGGTATCCCAACAGAGCGCCTAAAAAAATTAAACATTCTGGACGTTGCAACGAATGAGTCTGGGAGCCAAGTCGTTTTGAAGGTCCAGATTATCAGCGAGGCGGGAGAGTCACAGGATCTGCTGATTTGAGGCTTTGCTGTCACTGAGAGAGTGGAATCCTTGCTCTTTTGTGGGTTAGGCCTTATTCTACAGACAACAAAAGTCTCATTTAATTTCAAACATTTATGGCAGATCTACCCGTCATCGAGTTTATTCAGCAACGCCTGGCTGAGAGCGACGCGAGTCTTGAGACTCGCAAGGGATCCGCTTTCTACGATCTCTTTGTCAAACCCCAGGAGCTGATGCTTCAACCGCTGTTTGAAGCGCTAGAGACCGTACTCACCTCTCAGAGTGTGCGTAGGGTCGAGAGCCTGGCGGATCCAAATAGCTTTGATGAAAGCTTAGTCGATGACCTGGTTGCAAACGTCTACATCGAGCGGGTTTCTGGAGACTATAGTAAAACCACCGTTCGTGTTTTTTACGAAGAGCCAGTAGACCGCGAGTACCCCGCGCTGTCTGCAGAATTTTCTTCTGGCGACCTGAGCTTTTTTAATGAGCAGGACATTTTAATCTCAAAGCAAGAGATGGCGCTCCAACAATCAGGGACATTGTTTTACATGGACGTCCCTGTCCGGTCACAGTTCCCAGGCCTTGCCTACAATGTGGCGCAAGGCGCGATCACGGGTTTTGTTAACGACATCGACGCCGTCACGGTGACAAACCTCACTGCTGCAGTGGGTGGCCTAAGTCGTGAAACTAACCTCCAAGTACTGAACCGCGCTAAAAACTCTATCGGCGTACGGGACTTGGAGACGGTGAAGGGGATTAACTCAACCCTACTCACGAAGTTCCCCTACCTAAAAAAGGTTCGCGCAATCGGCATGGGCGATCCCGAGATGATGCGTGACATCATCTACAACACCCATGTTGGCGGCGCCACCGATATCTACGTGAAGGTACCGAGCCTGACTGAGGTCACAAAAGACTTCATTGGGGTGGAATTCGACACTACACGGAAGATCAACCGAAGTGCCGCAATGCCGGTCTCGGCAAAGGTTTTTTCTGACAGCGCTGCCGCTTTAGGAACCCCTTACCTAGTCAGCGGTTCTGTGAGTGTTAAAGACGATTTCATCGATACCCGTGCAAGCACGCTGTCGGCCGACATTGACCCATCGACCGGAATCAATCTAACAGCGGGAGCCTACATTAAGCTAAGTGTGGACGGGGGTCCGTTTGAGATTATAAAAATCTCTGGATCTACCCCAGCTCAGACGCGTCGCTTTGAAATCATCGGTGCGATCAATGCTGCGCTTGGTGTTGAAGTGGCGTTCCCAGCAGGCCCTACGAAAATCTCTTTGAGGAGCCCGGTCACGGGCGCTCGCTCAAGGCTGACGTTCGCAGTTCCTGATGCGCCCAGGCTAGACGCAACTGGAATCCTGTTTCCAGAAGTAACAGGCCTTGGTTATTCCCCGCTTCAGTCCACTAGCAGCGTAACCCTTTATGGGGTGAGTGCGGTAACCTACATCGAAGGCATCGATTACGAAGTAGACTACTTGAATGGGAAAATCATTCAGCTCGCTGACTCGGCGATTCTTTGCGGTAAGACGCTTTATGATTCCGATCAGGGCAAGGGGCGAGTGATCGCAGGTCGGAACGAGCTTGAGGTCTTATCGCAGACAGCCTTCCTTCAAGTAAGAGTGGGCGATATGGTCTACGTTCGCTCTTCCGTCGGTATTGCTGCGGGAGCGTACACAGTCCAAGAGAAGATCTCGGGCGGCTTGTTGCGTCTTTTGGGTGCATTTGCGCATGGAGACAGTGTCCAGGTCGAATTCTCTGTCGTGAGCAATCAGACCCTATCTGTGTCCTATCAGCACCATCCGCTCAGTATTGATATCGGCCATAAGGTTCTCGGTTCGGATGGCTTTAGTCGCGGCGTCAGGGAAGGCAGAACTGAGTTTACGCTCAAGGCCTACCCTCTGGTCGTCATCACTGCTATTGAAGAGATTGATCCAGACACGGGCGAGCTACTGGATAACTCACTTCGTCCGCCTAGCGGCTTTGGTGGCGGTGGATTTGGAGAAGGCGGCTTTGGTGTGTCCGGACAAAGCGACTACCGGCTTGTGGTAAATGATCCCACTACACGGTTCACAGTCTTTGAAGACTCTCTTATCGCCCTGCATCCGTCGCTACTTGGGAAAAGTTTCCGCGTCACTGCTTTGGCTGCGCCTGAGATCGAGCAAATCCACGACTTCTGTAGGAACGATCTTGAGCGTGTGACAGGAGCAGACATCCTTCCTAAGTGCTTTGTCCCAGCGTTTGTGGATGTCGCGATAAAAGTGAGGCTAAAGGGCGACTCAGACGCTGCCAAACTGACGACACTTCAGGCAGCTGCAAGTGAGTTCATTGCGGGGCTTTCGGCAGACAGCGCTCTTGATGCGTCTGAGCTTGCGGCCATCATGGAAAAAACTGGCCTCGTTGAATCGGTGCAAATCCCATTTTTGATGACTGCTCGAATCCTCAACACGGACGGCAGCACGACAATCGTTACTTCGTATGACTTGTTGAAGGTGCCTGACGGGGAATTAGCAAAGGTGGCCGCTAACTTTGTCACGCCTCGGATCGCGCACTTCTTCCCAGGCAATGTTTCGGTGGGGGAGATCTAAATGATTCGGCGCGAACACCGTGACCCAAAAGGCGGACTAAACGCTTCGGGGCGAGCAGCCTACAACAAAGAGCACGGCTCAAACCTGAAGCCAGGCGTGAAAGGTAAAGCCAACACTCCTGAGAAGATGCGCCGAAAAGGTTCCTGGGCAGTTCGTTTCTACGGGCGCTCGGGAGATCTACCTCCCCTTAAGAAACCAAACGGCGAGCCTACTCGCTTTGCACTGACGGCGGCTGCATGGGGCGAACCCGTTCCAGAGACAGAAGCTGAGGCGCGTGCGATCGGAGCGAAGGGCCGGGAGCTACTGAAGCGCTACCGAGAGCACAAAGGGGCGGGCGCTGAAGGAACTACAAAGGAAGCGGCAGATCTTATGAACGAGACTGAAGATAGGGCAGTTGATTTCAGTGTCGATGTACCGGGAAGCGGGATCGAGAAAGAAACAGGCCAGGCTGAAATGAAACCTGTGAGAACAACTGAAGGTAAAGCTGCAAGCGGGCCCAAGCGAAGCGCCGCAAAAGACAAAGCAGTGTCTTTTGTTGAGGGTCTTAAAAAAACCGCATCGCTGACTCCTAAAAACAGAAAGCTTCTTTATAAGACTCTTGAGTACGGCGGACTAGGCACGTTAGGCGCAGTCGATGCGCACGAGGCCTACAAAGCTCACAAAGAGGGCGACAAGGGTGCTAGAAACAAGGCTCTCGTAGGCACGGCGGCACTGGGCGCCCTGATCGGAGCTACGCGCTTAGCTAACCACTAAGATTTGCGTGCGGACACGGCATGACAACGAGCATCGACATTTTCGACTACCTAAACGACGCCTGGGATTTACTTCCGCAGAGCGATAGGGACCGTTTTGGCGAACTCTGGAAAGCCTATGAGCAGTCCTACGGAAGTGTCTATGCGCGTCTTTTTGATCGGAGCATTTCCTCTAGTGTTGATTTCGTAGGCCTACATGACCACCAACGGTGGCTCCGGTACATCTTTGATGAGACGACCAGGCTTACCATTCCGGCAACTTTTCTAAGCACTCAAGACCTCAGCCGGCCACTTAACCTCTCCGTAAAATACTTACTGCGGTTCTCTATCGACGGTCAGCTCCCGGTGGAAATTGATCTCCGTGGAGCTAATCCCGAGCACACGACCGCCACTGAGATTGTCCATAAGATTAACCAGGCGGCGGGCTTTAGTTTTGCTTCTTTGGAGCGCCTAGGCGCTTTGTTGAGGCTCCGAACGCGCACATCGGGCGAGACAAGCTTCATCGAGTTTTATCCGGCGTCGCGCCCAGAGAACGACGCAGTAGAGGCGATTGTTGGGATCAGCCGGACGTCTCTGCCGACGACCTACCCGAAATTTCGGTATTCGTACCGACTTCCTGACACCTCGACCGCTCGTATACCAAAGCTTCAAGATAAGATTCACCCGGAGCAAGTAGAGTCCTATTTGACTGAAGGGATTGATTACGAGCTTACGGACGGGACGGGGGTCATCTACTTTAGGGAGCCTCCTGCACGCGAAGCTTATTGGGCAGAGACAACTCTTTTAAATCTGGAGACGGCCTACAATAACTTTGGCTATCTCCTCGATATTTACGACAAGAACTCAGACTCTTATCTAAAGGCTGTTCGAGGGTTGTGGTTTGCGTTCTGGACCGGACCTAAGCCAGAGAACATTCGAAGATCTCTTTACCTATTGTTTGGACTGCCGACTTCGTCAAAGGATGGAACGGTAAGTAGCGTAACGGATGAGTTCATCGACCTGAGGTACGCTGACGGGACTGAGGAGCGGTTTTCAATTCCTATCGGCCTTGTGTCTGAGGTGGTCACGGGACAAGGGGTGTCGCGCTTTCAGCCGCTGGTGAGCGGTATTCGCGTGTACGATAAGCTTAATTCCCCTGGGTTTTTGGAGCGCGAGATTGGTCGGCCAGCAGTCTTTCAATTTCTCACAGAGCTCGCAAAGCGTGGAGCCGGGCCAAAGACGGACGAGACTTTGGCCTTGAAGCTCCTTGAGCAGAACACCTACTTGCCGCAGATTGATGTGAACGCTTTCATCAGTCCTGACATTAGGCTTTCAAACGTAAAGACCTTCCTTAGTAACATCCAGCCGAAGAGCCGTACTTTTCTCTTTCAAATTCTGGTGGGATCTTTTAAGGACACTCTCTCCGCCTCAGAAGAGATCGCCCTTGATATTAGTGTAAGGGTTCACCCCACGATCGACTACAATCCGAGCCTGGAAATTCAGCAAGAGGACCGTGTCCTGACGGAGACGGACCCGCTGACAGCTAACATTCTCGATAGTGAGGCTGTGGGGTTTTCGGAGTACGCTGAGATTGAGATACGCACGGGCAATGAGCTCTTGAGCGTCGTCATTTAGTGCGGCGCATTATCCGTGAAACTCGGCAGATTTTATCGACAGTCTCAGGGCTTGCGACTAGAATGGTCGCATGCAAGGACTAGCCCCGGTGCAGTCTGACTGCGCTGCCCTAAAACTAAAGGGACGCGTTGAGATCTGGACTTACAATCACAGCGAGCTCATTGAGTTTCAGGACCTGCAAAATATCATTTTGGATCAGGGCCACCGTGAAATTATTCGGGCTCTGACTTCTATTACCCCCACTACGCCTAGAATTGTGAACCGGATGTGCATTGGAGATCAAGGCACGATCCCCTCCAACGCATCGGTACCTAAGATCCCGACTCGAGACATGACGGGATTGTTCCACGAGGTTTTTCGAAAAGACTGCGAGACCCGCACGGTCCGCACCACCGGCGGCGTAAATGAGTGTCAGTTTGTCACGACTTTTGCGGCATCCGAACTCCCGGTGACCGGGTACTCAAACCCCAGTGAGCCTCGAGTTAATGAAGTTGGGTTAGTTCTTATCGATCCCGCTGCAGTTGAAGGCTTGGTGAGGAATCCTGTGGCGTCGCCGTCGATTCCTCCGTCAGATGAAGTTGTCATGTCTATTCGATGCTTTAAGAGCATCCCGTTTGAATTGGCAAACGACGTATCAATTACTATCCGTTACACAATTTCTTTGGAGTAAGTCGTGGCAACTAAAACCCCGAATCTCGGTCTTATTAAGCCCGGCCAGGGCGAATACGAAAATAATTGGGACGTGCCACTGAACAAGAATGCAGATCTAATCGACGGATTTCTATCCGACGTTATTTCTGAGGTTCAGGGAGCACGTGGTACGAAGGCTACACTCACCCAGCGCATCGATGTTGCACTAAATGCGGACGGGACGTTTCGCGATTTTCCTGAGATCGTTGAGGCAAGAAATAGCCCCATTTACGGCACTGTGTCGGGCGTCGATGCAGCTACTTTGGGATCTCGGATTGAGAGTAGCGAATTTGAGCTCTTCTATGCGCGCCAAGGAGCGAGCAGTCTAGTAGGCGGGATCGCAAGCACCGGAGGCGACACCGCCACCGATTGCGTTGTCTCTGCACCGACTGGGTTTCTGACCTTCACGGGAAGTAGCCTAAAGCTTGACGGCTCTATGCAGCCCATCGTCTTGAACATCAACGGCTATCGGCAGATCATTCGGCGCCTTGCCTCTGTCAGCGTCAGCGGCATTGCAGGTACTCAGTACGTTTACGTCAGCAAGACGAGCGCAGGACAGACCTATTTGGACCGCAGCGCGGCGGGACAGAATAATGGCGGGATCGGCACTGATACGACGACTGGCCGGCTTTGCAAACTGACGGACACGAGCCAAGATTTTATTAGTTCAGGTGTCGCAGCAGGGGACGTACTCGAGATTACGACCGCAAGCTCAATCAATGCCGGGCGCTATATTGTAGAGTCGGTGACCTCAGCAAACACCCTTTTGATTAAAGGGGCATTCTCTACGACGCAGCTTAACTTAGGCTACAAGCTAACCGATCCGTTGGCACCGAGCGTTTCAGTGACTACTGAAGCACACGCGAAGAGATTTGCGCCGATGAGCGGTAAGATTTGCGTGGGTCGCGTCGTGTTTGACGGGACTAACATCATCGACGCAATTACCTACCCGGTGGGCGCTAAGTTTGAGCAGACACTACCGATCACTTTAGCGTCGGGAACCTTTAGTCAAACTGTAGCGCATAAGATTGGCTACATCCCGAGCAAGATCTCTGTCTACGCTTCGCAGACGAGTGACTTCTCCTTACCGTTAGAAAATGCTGATGTAGTTTATAAGGTTGATGATACAACCATTTCGCTTAGAAACTCTGTCACCGGAGTTTTTCATCAGAGCTTTGACGGCCTGAGCTACACAAGCGGGTTTTTGGTCGTTATCATGGAACGCTAATAGGGGCCTACCGTGGCAACAAAAAAGTCTATTCAGTTCGCGGCACCCTACAACTCGAAGACCTTTAAGCGAGCCCAAGAAATCCTGGTTGGCGCTAACGGTGTTATTTCGGGTGGGAAAGTAAGCAGCCAGAACGGTGTCGTCACTGTTCAGCCGCTGATGTTCGCACAGGCTGGACTTTTCGTTACCACAGACTACGTAATGACGGTTGTGATCCCTGGATCACTGTCAGCTCCGTACTCGCTTGCTGTATCGACTCCCTCTTCGATTGAATCCCCGAATGAAGTTTTAGTCCCTACATTCGTTAAAAGGCCCCAGGACGTATCTGCAGAGACCGTTATTATTGCGGACTGGGACGGGACTGAGTGGCTGCATAGGCCCCATCTACAAATCGCAGAGCTTGTACACGAACATCAGAAGGGTCAGATCGATCGCGACCTGATCGGCATTTATAAAGGTTTTGATGTAAGTGCCACCTCTGAAAGTGTGCTTATTGGAGAGAGTCTTCACCAGAGGCATCGGCTGAATGTCGGTTCCGGCACTCTTGTAAATCGTGCGGGCGCGCTTGTTGTGAAGCAAGCCTCTGCAGAATTCGTGACGGCCCCGGAAGATCGTAGTTTTGATCGAACGGACACTTTAGTTTTCCGGCAGCCTAAGTCGCCTCTACTAGGCCCCGGTCAATTGAAGATTTTGCTGGGCGACACCTACCACGCTGACGGCAGTGTTGTGGCTGAGGAGTTTTCGACTCTTCAGGTTGAGGATCAGCAGGCTCAAATTTTAAAGTCGCTTAGCCTTCCTGATCTATCTGTTGCTTGGATCTATCTCTCAGACTACGGAGCTCGCGCTCAGTTGCGCTGCCGTATCACGCAAGACGGTGACACCGCTGCGGACTTCTTTGTCGCCCAGGGCGTCGAGAGCTGTGACGCGATTTTCAACCAGGCCGATAATCGACTTGAGTTCGTTTACTCAAAAGACACGCGCCTTTTTTATAAGTCCACCACTCTCAACGGAACTGCCGTCTTTGATGAGACTTTAATTACGCTTGAGGCTGCGCAAGTCAGCGCGCCTAAAATCGTTTCGACGCCGGCCGGAGTTTTATCGCTTTTCCATATTTTCTACGAGCTCCACGTCAGTGCATCTGACAAGCGCCTGAAGTACAGTCGCCTAAGCTCCTTGAACACTAAGGAGCTTGAGACCCCCGCAACGCTTATTAGTTTGGGAGTCCCGCTGACGAACTTTGTCGTTTCCTCCTCGGGAAGCGACATGCTTGCCTACGTTGCGTATAAGAACGCAAGTACGGGACGCGCCTACCTTAGGTCCTACGACCTGGGCGTTTTTGTTGTGGGAGGCGCACCAAAAGAGGCCTCACTGCCGATTGAGTTGCAAGACGACGCTCTCCTACCGTCACTCAGCACCACCGTAGAGAGTCAGAACGTCGATCAGATTCAGATTATTGACGACGGCTCGGACGATCCTTATGTGCTTTGGAAGCACGTAAGTGCAAGTGGTGCAGCCTATGTGGGAGTTCATCATAAATCCTTCCACGGCAGGTACGATCACAAGGCGCTCATTTTCGATCCAGTGGCGGTGTTTAACTGCGAAGAGATGAGTTCCTTCTCGGTAGTAAAAACCCCAGTCGGGGACTTACTGCTGACGCTCGTTTGTCAGATCTTAGGTCAGACGAGGCACTTGAACGTAAAGATTGATCTCGCCACTTTGGAGATGGGTGAGCTTCTTTCCTCAACTGAAGTTCTAGAGGCAAGCCGCACCGTTTCTCTGCTTGATCCTACTGGGGGCCTTAGCGTTGCCTTCAGTGGACAGCCGAGCGCTGCCGTAGCAAACGGCACGTCTACATCTGTTGTGTTTTTCGGCCCCGGTACTTTTGGCGATCAGCTCATTACTGAGCGGGAATTCGTCCTCGCATGTTCCACGGGGAACATTTTATCCCCCGGCTACAACGAACTACCTAAAGCGCCGGCGAGTACGGATTTAATCGAACTTACGGGCGCCTCTTTGCCAAGTAATACCGGCACGGTCACTTGGGTGGCGGATCGCACGTTAGTGGTTGAAGGGGTCCAGTACAAAGCTGTTCAGACTTCGGAAATTTTCCAAACCGAACAGCCTGAATCCGCACGCGCTCAATTCTCCTACTTTACGGGAACTCCCGCACGGACCTACCGGATTAATACGGGCAAGCCCACAAATCTTCGCGGATTTAGGGTTTCAGATACTGACGTCTTTGTTGCAAACATCCGCATCAGCGATGGCCAGGTTGCAGCAAGCGGTGTCGCGATCGAGGAAAACCTCCCAATCGCTAGGCTCTACGAATACTTTAATTGTTTTGCCGGGGGCGGCGGGACGGTTAGCTGGGAAGAGGCAGGCCTCTCAAATAAGCTGAAATTTACCCAAGCTCTTGCGATTAACTTCTATAACCGTAAGTCCACTTACACGATCCCTGCAACTGATTCGGATGGTGTAACGCTTCTCCAAAACCAAGTTCTCTACGTTCAGATTCCGGATGAAGACACTTCTACGACTCTTGAAGTCAAAGTCGCAAACTTCGGTGAAGGCGTTTTAGACCGTTACGGGAAGAACGTTTATCCGCTCTTTTGGAACACTCAAGGCACCCTCTACACGCGGTTCGCGCCGTTCCGACTTGCTTCGGGCGAAGTCATTCAGATTGGTGATCAAGTCTCTCGCCAACTCCTTGACTGGCTTGGAGCGACGAGTTCCACCCCTGACAAGCTTCAGCACGGCTACCTGAGCACTCTGCGCATCAGCCAAGATGACTCAGTTATTGAAGCCATCTCAAACCTAGACGCCGGCATTGAATCGGTTCGGGAAGAGCTGACTGATCTGAATCTGGATGTGGCTGAGGATCTTTACGCCTACATGTCGCAGTGTCGGCTCGTGGCAGAAGACACGACGCAGCTTCGGATCCTGAGCTCAGACCGTGTGCTCCCAACAGGCGAAACGCTGACGCGGCCTTTGTCCTCGATGAAGCTTTCGTTTGAGGGTGCTTTCATTGACTTTGCTCAAGGGAAAGTTTTTGCCTCAGACGGACTGACTTCCCTTGGCCTTGATTTCACGCCAGTCGTGCTTTCAAGTGGGCACTACCAGTGGTTTAGCATTTCGCTTGTTCCCTACCTGATTGACGCCACGACAAATGAAATGGGCGCTCAGGTCCTAGTGATCCCTGCAGCAAGCAGCTCCCTAAGCGCAGCATCAGCTCCACGAGCCTCTTACCCTTCGACGGGAATGAGCCTAGGCATGGTGCGCCTCCAGGGCGGTGCTTCAGGACTTCTGCCGATTCAGCAGAGCTCGCTTGAGATCATTGCAGTCGGCGGGGGAACTGGAACGGGAAGTGGCGGCGGTTCAGGAGACATTGGAACCCCGATCTCGCCTGCTGATGGCTTTAAAGCAGTCGTTTACGACTACTTCACCGAATCCTCTGATAGTGCAGAAAGTTCAATTAGCGGTGCAGCAACCACGGCGTCTTACATCACGGCGGCCCAACACTACCGAATCCTGTGTGACGGGACGAAGACCGCAGTAACAATCGGCGCAGCTTTTACGTTAGACTCCGCACCGAGCTTCCAGCTGAAGGCCGGAGATATTCTCTTCTCCCCGGCACAGAATGTTTTTAGAAGAATCGCCTCTCTTACTTCTCAGACGCAAGGAATCTTAGACGCTGCGTTTGACCTAGACATCTCAGGCACTTCTGTTTTCCTTTCACAAGTTGTCGTTACAAAAGACCTAGTCGGGCTTGGGGACGCTGAAGAGAAGAGTCGTCTTGAGGACACCTTCCCCGGAAAACTTATCGATCGCATTAGCCTAAGCTATACGGACAGCTTAGCTGAGGGCGATACGGTCTCTGATTTTAACAGCGCGGCACGCGTTGTGATCTCTGCAAGCGCTCAAGGTCGCAGCACGCTCCCTAGCTCGGAACTCTTTAGTTCGCCCTACACGAGGCCAACGGGCCCGCAAGCAATCCAAGACTATCCGCTCACTGCCTCGGGCGAAGGCCTTTTCCTCATCTGCTTTGCTAACCCGTTTAATTCTAGCGTGGTCAGTGGGGCTAATCTTCTTTCTTACGAGGCAAGCGTCTATACTGAGGAGCTTCTTCACTCAGGCTGGTCGCTTGATTCAGGCTACAAGTCTGAGCTCGGTGATGAGCTTGGCCTTACTGCGACAAGTACGTTTCTTGAGTCCTCACCGAGCCTCACTGTCTCTATTTCTGCCGGAAGTAATGTTGTAAGTATTGTCACCGGCGACGTCGTAGCAGTACAATCCTGGGCCGGTGCACTAAATGGATTTGAAGTTTACGGTAGCGGAATCGCGCCAGGCTCTTCTGTACTCGCTACTACTGCGAGTACACTTAATCTTAGTTCGCTTGCTTTAAATACAGGCTTTACGCAACTTTCGTTTAGAAAAGCTGCGACTGAAGTGACCCTTTCTTTTGATTACGTCCCGGGCCTTCGGGAAGGATCTTTAGAGGGCGATCTAGAAGTCATTGTCGGCGGAAAGCCGATCCCTCGGTACAGCGGGTATTATGTTGGGCGCCACTACAAAGAAGTTGCAGGAACTACGGACACAATCCTCCTTAGTTTTGAACTAGCCCCTGAAGAAGAATTGGTCGTTCGGCGCCGGCAGGGCACGATTGACACCTCTTCTACAAACGGGGCAAAGCTTGCACTTCTTCACACTGCAATCGTAGGAACTCAGGCCCAAGTAGAAGCAGGCGTTGCTTCGTATTCGACTATCCAGGCTGCCCACGACAGTGTGACGGGTTCTGGTAAGATCGTGATCCTTCCCGGCACCTATGAAGAAAGCGTGACCTGGACGCGTGACGACCTGGTCCTCGAGGGGCGCGGTCGCCTCACCGTCATTGATGGCGATTTCCTCTTAAGCGGCCACGGGAACGATATTTCTGGGATTAAGGTCCTTGGGGATCTTACGCTCACCGGGAGCGACTATAACTTTGTAAAGATGTGGCTCGGCAGTCAGTCCGTATTCACTCCGGGCGGGCAGTTTAACCTACTGAGCGTCATCCAGGAGTAAGTGCACTATGAGCAGGATCATTTCAGGCTCAGGGGTTCAGCTAAACACGGATGCTTCAACGGCACTGAACCCACCGATTGTCTTCTCGATTGAAGGCCCCTACTACATGGGCGGCGTATCGAATGAAGTTCTCGTCGAGCGCGTCCCTCATAACATGACGGTGTACTCGGCTGTGCTTCTTCAGAAGCTCGTGGGGTTTTCCGGGGCTTTAACCCTCCAGGTGGAAGTTTCTCGCGATGATGGGCAGACTTGGAGCGCTCTTTTTGGGCAGCCTCTTAATCTCTCCTACCTCATGGGCAACTACAGCACGGTCCAGTCAAACGTACTTGTGGCCCAGCGAGACCTGGTCGCAGGGGACCTCCTTCGGTTAAATGCGCTCAATGTTCAGCCAGGGGGCGAGGGGTTTTCGCTCTACCTGTACTATGTTGATGTGATGCCGTCCTCGGGCGACTCCCTACCGGCAAGTACGAAAGACTACGTGGACGCACAAATTGAGGGTGTTGTGGCAATGATCCCGACTGCAGCGGATGGCGGGGAGGTAGTCTAAGCCATGGCTAAACAAGTGAAGCTAAGAAAAGGCCTGAGCGTCAAGCAGGTACAGAACGTACCTCCGATCTCACTTCCTGAGAATTCAGTAGGGGAGCTCGCACTATCGACGGCTTTGAAAAATAAGCTCCTCCAGCTTGAGCAGCAGCTAACGCTATTGTCGCAATCGTCAGGGCAGTATGTAGCGATGACCCAAAGCGAGCGCGACGCGCTTCCCTACCCCGTCGAGGGGATGATGATTTTTAACAGCTCAAAGCGCGACGTACAGATTTACCGAAGCGGGCTTTGGCAGAACGTCGGCACGCCAGCAGGCGCGATCACGGGATTTAGCGGACAGATCGTTCCGGACGGATGGCTCCTTTGTGATGGGGCACGCAACTTGAGCCGCCTCACTTATAAGGATCTGTTTCAAGCAATTGGGCTAACCTACGGTGTTGGGGTGGACGGCGGTACGTTTGCCATCCCGGATTTTCGGGGACGGTTTCTTCGGGGAGCGGCCCTCGGAGCCGTGCTTGATCCTGAGCGTGCACTGCGCGCGGCCTTAATTTCGGGCACCTTTTCTGTTTCAGGCGGATCTACGGTGAGCGGTTCGTCAGTCGTTACGATCTCAAGCACAGCGAATTTGGGCGTAGGCTTTCAAGTGACGGGGAGCGGGATTCCTGAAAGCTCCGTGGTGCTTGAAATTCTCTCAAGCACGCAGTTTCGCTTAGGTAGCTTTAGCCGCACGGAAGTGTTCGCATCAGGGACGGGAAGTGGCGTTACGCTGACTTTCTCTAATTCTCCTGTGGGCGATTTCTTAGGCTCGGTCCAGGGGGCAGCGACTCAGATGCCCCTGAATCCGTTTACTACGGGTACCGAAAGCAATGACCACACACATGCGTCTAACGCCGCACCAGCATCCGGCTACAGAAAATTGGATGCGATTCCGTACCCACATCATCTCGACGGCTTGGTAAATTCATACACGAACCCTACGACGAGTGGGCGAAGTCAGAGCCACACGCACACAATTTTGGGCGGGGACCCTGAAACCAGGCCCGTGAACCTTAACGTCAATTACATCATTAAAGTCTAAAATATATGGCGTCTAAAAGTTTCCCTTACTACCCGACCCTCTCGAGCGCCCCGTCCATCGACATCACATCAAGCTTTGCTAACGTGATCCGGGTGTCTGAGAGCGTGTCCCTCTCGAACGTAACGGCTAGTCAGGATCTCAACGTGTGGCACGCAGCCCCCAACATGCTCACCGCTAGAGCAGGAGGCGGTGGAGCGGGGACTGCGTCTGCAGGGCTCGCTTTCGCGGGGTTCACCGGTAATTCCGCGTTTACGTCTAACGCGGAAAAATTCAATCTAGCAGCCTGGGCTGCCACTACCGCTACGCCTGATGGCCAGCTTTCAAACGGAACAGGCACACAGTCCGCCGCTCTCACTGTAGGCGGCACAAATTACTGGTATGCAGAGTATAACCGGTGGGGCGGCTACAAGTTCAACGGCCTTGTGTGGAGTTCTATCGACAGCCCGTGGGGTAGCGCACCAAATGGCGGGGCCGCACTCACTGGCACGCAATCTGCCGCTCTAGTCGCCAACGGATACTACGCGTATTGGGATGATAGTGGTGATAACTACTATAATGGGTACATGCACGCCGCTTATAAATACAACGGAACTGCATGGTCGTCGGTAGTCGCGCCTGTCAACTATGACTTAAGTCAAACTATGTCAGGCACCCAGAATAGTGCAGTTTTACTGGGAAATGTTAGGCCAACAGGCTTTCCAAAGTTCGCAACCTACTTCAATGGTAGCGTGTGGGCTTCGTTGCCGGATCGAGTAACCGGTGTGCAAGATGCGGGCTCGTCAGGAGTAAAAAATGCTCTCCTTGCCTTCGGAGGCAACCTATCTAACGGTGCCTTTACGGCAGCGGCTGAGAAGTTCAATGGGGTCACGTGGTCCGCGACTTCAAGTATGCTTCAGATCCGCGCTTATATCGGTCACCAGTCCTCAGGCACTCAGAACACCGCGCACGTTTTCGGCGGCTGGATCAACGCAATCCTGGCTAACTCTGAAGCCTTTACCGGCACGGCAAGTGTGGAATCCGGAGTATCCAAGCAGCTAGTGTCCACCTTAACGGGCACCTCAGCCACTTTGCTTCAACCGAGAAACTTCTTTGACTCAGCATCGGTGCTTAGCTTTGACACTGGCTACGCAAAAGCAACCGCAAGCTCGAGCGTAAGTTCAAGTGGCGATGCGTACACTGATATTGTTTCACTTGACCTTCTTGAAACCGTCCCGGCAAAAGGAGTCGGCTCAGTTTGGCAGGTCGGTCAGAATATGACCGCCGCGCGCTATCACATTCAAGGGACTGGTACTTTTGCAGCCCCCCTTATCTGTAACGGTGTTACAGCTCCTACCGCAGCTGCCGCGACAAAGACCGGGGACAGATACATCGCTGGTAGTTGGTCTCAAGTCACTGTTTCAAACACAGACCGCTACAATAACGGCGCTTTCGGAACTCAGAACTCAACGGTGATCTTTGCAGGTCAGAACACATCGGGCGGATTCATCTCGTCGTCCGATTACTTTAACGGCTTCGTCGTTCAGTCACTTCAAGCATTCCCGGTAGCTAAAGAAGCCAAGGGAACGGGCACCTACAACGCTGGCCTTGCCTGCTACTGGGGACCAGGCGTCGGTGCGGTGACTTATAAGTTCGCTGCGGGCACTTGGACTGCCGCCGCTCAGCTGCCGTTTTCGTTTTACAGTGCCATCTGCGGCAACCAGAACGCAGCACTGCTCGGTGAATTTAATACAATCAACTTCGCAAGGTATAACGGCACGACTTACTCAGCGCTGGCCCCATCACTTTATGCAAGCGACGCTTACAGCGGCACCGACTCGTACTGCATCGCAGTCGGCGGTATTCCTAACGGGACGGCGGGCGAGACGCAAATATTTAATGGGACAGTCTGGAGTGCCGCTCCGCGATCTGTTGCAGGCTACTTTAAGCACGCCGCCGTGCGCGGAACTCCCGGTGGGGCACTTCGTGCAGGCGGCTATAACAGTGCTGTCGCGGTTCCTTTGACGGAAAAGTTCCTTGCCCCGGTCCCAGCAGGCTACGTGCGGACCATCCTAAGCACCGCACCCACTACAATCACACAAATTTAATCGAGGACTAGACCCTATGTTCCGCTGCGTAAAAGCTAATGAATCAAACGATGTGATTGCGATCGGCTGGGATGAAGGCCAGGGTGGTCACGACTACCACGGCATCGGCGTGTGGCAGCACTTCACCTTCACCGTGATCCCCCAGCCTACCCCCGAAGTCATCGCTCATGCTCAGACCCTGGGCGGCCAGGGTGGTATCTCTCCCTGCCTTCTGAAAGTCGAAGGCGGTCAGGTCGTTGCTAAAACCCTGAGCGATCTCCCCGCTCAAGCGCCCTCACCTGAAGGCGGTAGTGCTTGAAGATCCGAGTTATTGAGAACTCCTGGTTTGCTCAGAAGATCATCGGAAAGAGCATTACGCTCTACCCCTTCATCTTTCTTCACATTGACCTAGAGACCGCAAAAGAAACCAAGCTCTTAAACCACGAATTCGTCCACATCGATCAGATCGAGCAGCTAGGGATCTTTCGCTTTTATCTCTTTTACGTGGCCGAGTTCTTGTACCATCTCTACCGCCTACGTAGCTGGGAGCGGGCTTACCTAAGCATTAGCTATGAGAAGGAAGCCTACTACCTTATGCATAAGAAAAAACTTCCACCGGGTTACGAGTGAAGCTAGTCTCTTTTGCATGGCTGATCAACTCCCCACGATTGGAAATGAGACCGTAACCGATATCCTAAAGGCCGTTCAGAGCCTTCCCGTGATGAAGGCTGAGGACGTCGCTTTCTTACAAGAAAAGTCGGCACACCTTGCAAACGTCTTAGAGAAGACCCACATCTGGCGAACCGACGCCCAGAAACTCTCTATTGTTAACGACTTCCACTTCCCCACCCTCCACGCAAAGTTTCATCAAGCTATGCTCGAGCAAAAAGTGCAGTTCGAGCAAACGATGTATCTGGCCCGAGACTTTGAAATGAAAAAACTTGAGATCGCAGAAGTCGAACTCGATATCTCGATCCTTCAAGGAACTAAGAATGCCCGGGATCAGATTAAGCTCGCGCGCTTTGAGCTTGAGGCAAAGTTTAAGACCTACGAACTAAATCAAATGCGCATTGCCATGCACTACCGCATGGAAGAGGTGCGTGGCTGGCAATCTATTCAAGAGCACCTACTTGCCGAGATGAAAAAAGCCGGCATGACGGATGAAGAGATCTGGTCAAAAAATGCCGCCGATAACGAAGCGATGTTCTTTCTTGCCCTGAACAACCTTCAGTCCCTCCAAGCAACTACGGATTCCGCTGAGCGCGGCAATATCATCTCGCTTGCAACGCATGTCTATAAGAACGCAGTTCTTAGCGGTACTCTTGACCACTATCGAAGTAAGTGTAGTGCTGCTCAAATTGCCGCACTCAACATGCTCGAAGGAAAAAAGAACTAAGTAGGCAAAAAGCTCTTACTAGAAACCAGTGGCGGACTCTCTAAATTTTGTTAAAATTTGGGGATGCTTTGGTCTGTCGCGAGCCTACGCTTGCGCGATGGTTTTTAGGTGCTTGCATGGGTCTTTCAGAAAACAAGGAACGGATAGCAGTTCAAGTGGCGCGTATTGATGAGCGTGTTCGTGCACTCAGTGATGACATGCACGAGCTAAAGGAAGCGCAAAAGCTTCACCGCGAAGAATCAAGTAAGATTCTCCAAGAAATTAGAACCCGGGTTGGAGAACAGAACCGCTCGATCGAGCAGTACCGAAACGATCGCGTCTGGGTGATCGGAATCTTCGGTACTCTCTACGCTGCTTTGCTCACCTGGGTAAAAAGCAAAGTCGGCGCTTAATCACTAAGGAACACTATTATGTTAAAAAAAATCACAGCCCTTTCGGGACTTATGCTCTTGTCGCTCGTTAGCGTCGCATTCGCTCAAGACATCGTCCCCATCTCCACGGACGAATTCTTGATGAAGCTCTGGCAATTTGTCGGCGGCGTGAAAGGGATGCAAGGCCTTGTGCTTGCCGCAGCCGCTGTGCAGACAGTGATGTTGTTTTTTCGCTCCCCGCTTTCGACGTTTGCCGGGAAGTATCGCCTTCTCATTGTTCTTGGTTTGTCTGTCATTGCTTCAATTGTGGGCCTGATGAGCCAGGGCCTCGGCCTGGTCGCAGCTCTTGTTCACGGCACCACGCTTGCCGCAGGTCAGGTGCTTGCCCACCAAGTCTATAAGCAGTTCATCATTAAAGCCGATGAAGTGAGCCCTGCTCCCGCTCCTGCAGAAGAGCAAAAACCAGTCGTCTGAGAAATCATTTCACGCTAACTTAAGGAGGCGCAGATGCACTCACGCATCTGCGCCTTTTCTTTTCAAGCGAGGTGCCGCCTTGATCCTCCGACGACTACTTGCTTTCACGCTCCCGCTCCTTGCCTTAGGTTGCGCCACCCCCGTCATCCCAACGCTTCGCCCATCTGAATCCAATCGCTACGAGGCCGTATTTCAGTTCAAGTGTGGAGAGCGCGAAGTCCTTGCAGCAGGGACGGCTGAGTGTCAGTACGCTGAAAAAGAACTCATGACTCTGAAAGTAAGAGTTCCTGAATCGACCGGGGAAGTCCAAGTCAGGTCTTGCCGTAGGGGACGCGCACTTCAAGTTAACTCCTACAAAGAGTGGCACTCGGTTGAGTGGGTTCAGTACTCGCTTGAAGACAGTTGCCCTGTAGTGTTTAGCGTCACGACCCCTTCGGGCGGCGTGCAGCTCGGGAAGATCTACCCTTACGTGTACAGCGACAAGTACCCAAAGCTTTCAGGTCACGGCCGCATGTATTGCTGGGAGACTGAGAGTGTCCATGACTTTCGGGGACAGACCTCCTGCCAGATTCCAACCGGGATTAAAACCCAAGGACACATCCTGCCTGAAGCCACTAAAGCGGGTGAATACCTCATTGCCGGCCCTTGCCTAAGCGCATCCCTTCGCGGGAACTTCGAGCCAGGTGGTGCCCCGATTAAGTGGGCGATTAACTCACCGCTTCCTCAGTTTTGCCCTGTCGTTGCTGCAATCAAGTACGCTGACGGAACATCGGACGAACTTGAGTTTTACTTAGACTTCTTTGACGCATCCTACAGCGCACTCCCTCCGCCTAGCATTGAAGCGGATGAGTCTGGAGCAGAGGCCTGCTTACTTAGGTCTTACGCGTCGCTTGATCTGAATAAAAAGCACGGTGTGGGTGGGCGTCCCGTATTGCCTTGTCTTAAGCACTACTGGGAAGACGATCAGGTAGTGCTTGGAATTGCTTGGGACCGCGCCGGGCGCTCAAGCTACACGCTTCTTAAAAAGGACGGTCACTCATGGACGACAAATCTTCAGTTAAGCCCGAAGCTTCAGAAAAAGATCCAGCTCCTGAAGTAAAGAAGGCTGCCCCCTCGCTCCCGCTCTTTAATTGGTCAACGCTCCTTGTGGGCTTGCTGACCACCTTTGCCTCCATTCTAGGTACTCCGTATGGAATCTGGGTTGCTGGCGGCATGGGGGTTTTAGGTGTTGTTGCGGCATTTTTTGCACGATCTGCACTCAAGGACTGGCGCTATGAATCCGCAAAACGCCAGGCCGGTGCCAAGGCAGGCGAGGAAGCCTCCCAGGGACAGCAGCGCCTTGATCAGGCCCACAACGAAATCGACGAGTTCCTAGGCCGCGATTCTAGAAGTTAGTGCAGAATTTTGTGGTATTCTTTGGCTCATGGCAGAACCTACCATTTCCTACTTTGGTCAATTTCCTACGACCATTTTGTTTCAGACTACTTCGGGATTTAACGGCGGTGCGCAGACTGGCGCCCCCGTACTTACTCCCGGGGTTTACACTTTTAGTGCGCAGCCAGGTGGGGGCCACTATAACTTTCACGACCACGCAGTGAAGATCCACGGCATCACTTTCAAGGGTGCAGGCTCGCTTGTTGTGAAGAAGGACCTCTCTGGCCAAGAAGCAAAGATCGCTGAGATCACCTCAGGCGAAGGCGAGCGTCTAGGCGAGACGATCCTTGCTCCCGGTGAGTCGCTTAAGTTCTACAGCACGGGTGCTGGTACTCTTACGATCACGGGGTCACTCATGACCTCGCTTTGGGTGGGGTAAAAAGCTCGTGGCCGTTATCAGATTAAGCCAAGTCGATCGGCATGTTCACCTGACAAAGCTCGGCGCACCAGCACTGACGGTCACTCCAAGTCAGGTGACTTGTCGCTACAAGAAGAACGGCGACAACACGCTCAGCACGAAGGTGCTTGATTCGCAGACGTGGCTGAATTTAGGTGACGGCTACTATGCTGTTCGGTTCACCCCGGCTGAGATGGATTCGGCCGGCTACTTCTTCTTTACGCTAACCAGCGAACAATTTGATAACTTCACTTTCTCTGAGTTTACGATCGAGCCGCAGAACATCTTTCAGTCCGTGAGTTCCCCGGACATCTGCGTGGTAAGCGGGTCGGTAAGGACTATTGGGAATACCGTCCCAAAGGGAGCTCGCGCCGTGTTTAGGCCCGTACTCTTTCCGGCCACGATGTCGGGCAGTGTTCTTCACGCCGAGGCAGTCAGCGCGTTCTTAAACGCCTACGGGACGTTCTCAGTTGAGCTCGTCCAAGGGGCTACAGTGGTTGCTGAGATTGAAGGGACGGGCATCCGCGCTCAGATTGAAGTGCCTTACGAGGCGACTGCGGATCTGATGTCACTCCTCCCGCCGATCGGCGTGCAGTTCTAAAAAAAGCAGTCATAAACCCCCTTTGTAGGGATCTATGACTGCTTGCAGGCTATTACGGCACGGCTCTAGGTGTTTGTACTTCCGCTACTACTTGTTCCTGTGAGCGCACAACTAACCCCATCTCACAGCACGGGGAAAGTCATAGCTGTACAAGCCTATGACGGCACTACCTAGATATTACGAAACGCGACTGTTAAAGGGGCTTGAAGGCCCCCTTGACGTGCTACTCAAAGACGGATCTGAGAACTGCGGGTGAGAGTACATTTTTTCAGAGCTGGTACTACTTGCCCCGAAAATATCATCTCCACTTTGGGTCTCATCTTCGTCTTGCGAAGCACTGCTTGAGGCTTTATTAGCGTAGGATACGGCCACGTACCCTGCACCAGCTACAAGAAGTGCTGTTGCGATTTTGTCACCCCACCAGCGCAAACTGGTGGGGTTGAACAGTACCCGTTCAGCTACCCTATCTGCAGCATACTCTACGAGTGGAGCACACTGGAAAGAGGTCACCAGACTGGTCACAAGCTCCTCAACTTCTGCTGGGTCGAATTCGCGGATTTCTTCCGCGTAATCTGCCATCAGTCGGTTGACGATATTCGCTTTGAGTTTTTGAGTATTTTCCAACGACTCAAGGTCATCTAGAAAATCAGCTGCACTGTCGTGTTCCGTTTCGTTTTGTCGTTTCATGATGAAGCTCCTTATTAAAAGAGAGCGTGACGTAACGTAACTAGCCCTGCATGTTACTTATACCCAAACTGTTGGTATTTTTTCCTCATCAGATTGATTTTGATTAAGCTGTTTTTGGGAGTGTGTTAAAGTATTGACTTGAGAGTTTGAGGACTTAGCTATGGCACTTGTGCACCAAATCATTGACTTCATCGACGACACGGACCGAAGCCTCTTTAAGGTGGCTTCAGAAAGTGCTCCAAAGCAGCTACTCGGAAAAAATGTTCTGACCGCTGAGGAGCGCGAGCTGCTGGATCCTTCGCAGTTTGCACTTGTGATGCACTCTAAAGAAGCCCAGGTTCTAAAGAAGTTCCCCATCACGGATGACGTAAATACCTGGTTGTCGTCCCGCTACTTTGAGAAGACGGCTGAACAGTTGCCGTTTGTGGCTCAGAAAATCGCGGCCACGCACCTAAAGCGCGCTTGCTCTTTTTACGGTGTGAGCGCCCCTGAGATGGTGACAAAGCTTGCCTCGTCAGGAATTTCCGGCAACACCTACCATGAAGTGAAGTCCTATAAAGAGGACCGTGAGTATGATCGCTCCGTGCAGGTCACTGAGGTGACTGCTGACGGGAGCGAGCACTTCTACGCTCTTGATCGCCGCTACCCGATGCCGGACGGGGCGTTTGTGAAGAAGGCCTCTCAGTACTTCCAAGACCACTACCGGGAGTTCCTAGACGTAGAGGACCGGGCCACTTATGCGCGAAACGTTCTTGCACGCGCAGATGAACTAAAGTGCGAACTCAGTAAAGAGGCGTCCTCGCTTCTTAGCACTTACGGCGGCTCATCTTACGGCGACATGCTCTCTTCTCAGATCCGGGTTCGCCAGAACCTTCTTGAGGATCGCCCTGAGCTCAGCCAGGCGCTCTCAAAGCTTGCTTCTCATAAGGCCGGGACCGCTCCGGAAACCTTCGCCCGGGCTCTCCACCTTTTCGATAAGCGCGCAAGCCTGACGAAGTACTACGACAGCTACCTTGCGGATCCCTACAAATCGACTTTCGGCATGAGCAAGAAGGCAACAGGCTACCGCTGGGAAGACTCGACCTCAGGTGCGAGCATCGACGGAAGTAAACTTGTAAAAGTAGCGCAGGAAAAGTATGAGGAAATCAAGTCTCATTTTGGCACTACGCTTGCAGAAAGTCTCCAAAAGCATCCGGAGCAGATTTTCGAATCTCTCCCAACGGATGCGAAACTCGTGATCGTGAATATTGCACAAGGCGTACTTTGAAACTTGAAGCGCAGAAGAAAAAACAGACTCACCTGAAGCTTGAGGCAAGGCCGCTCCAAGCACTGAGTTTGTCGTCTTCTGTTTCAGGGAGAAGCGCTCGCACAGGCCCTGAGAAAGCGTTTGAAGAAGCGCTTCTAGACGGGCTCAAGATGGCAAGTGGTCTTGATCAAGCCTTTCACGACAAGCTTGTAAACCCGCTTCAACTCGTCCGTGCACTGAAGGCTCTAGGCACGGACGTGCTGACGTGGACCCCTGAAACGCTCTTTTCTTTTCTCGATGAAAAGTACAGTGGCTGGACGAAAGATCAGTGCGTGAGTGCAATGAAGCACTTTCACGAAACGGGGACTCTGAAGAGTGACATCCCGCAGCTCGTGCGTGAGAAGATCTACGCAATCCGTGTGATCTCAAAGACGGATCTTGCGCAGAACGATTGGAACGTGTTTGAGAAAGTCGGCGGAGCGCTGAACGACCGGACTGCGAAGTTTGGAGTCGTTGAACCACTCTCTCCAGCTGAGTGTGCACGAACGATTGCCGTGATCGAGTCGGTGCGCCCCGATCAGTACTCAGACGAAGTGAAGATCTACGTTGCGGCGTGTTGCCATGAGGCAGGTCTTCTGACGGTAAAGCCCGTGAAGTGGCTCTCGTTTTGTGAGCCTTACCTAGAAGAGATGAATCTAAACCGCGTAGGAGAGCGACCCGGCAAGGATGTCCTCTCCAAGATCGCGCTCAGATATTCGGCGCTTCTTCAGCAACAAACGTCTCAGGAAAATTCTTCCGAAGATGAGTCAGTTGTTTCCGTTCAGGCTGCAAAGCTTGCCGCAATTACACTTTATTCCGAAGACGTTCTTGCCGGTACCTGAGCCAGCTCAGAAAACAATTTACTAGACGCCCTATAGGCTCTAAACTCTAAATAACCAAGCAAGCATTGTGCAGTGGTTTTAGAGGGGACTTGATCTCAATGGCAGTTGCGCCCGGTCGGCTTACAATTTGGACTACGTACATGCACACGGTCTCGCCGACCGAAGCCGCCGAAAAGAAGTTTATCCTACGGAGTCAGCCAAAAGTCGCTAGCACTTTGATGGTTGATGTTCTTGATGGGGGCGGCACTGTGATCAGTGGCACCCACTTTAGTCTTGTTGGTTCGGAGATTCACTGGTCCGGCTTTGAGCTGGACGGCACACTCGCTCAGGGCGATAGGCTGCGCATTACCTACGCTTAAGAGCAAAAGAGATCTCACAAACCAATTCTATAGAACGGGGTAATCATTTTTTATGGCAATTTTAAAGAAATTTATCGGGGCTAACCAAGTCGGTACTGCCCAGATCCTCCTTGAGCCGAACACGGCGCTTCGTGCTGCTAGCAGCACTTCCGGAGCACAGCCGCTGGAGCTTTTGAAAGTCGATAGCGCAGACGTTTTGCAACTTCTTCGCCTCCCGCGAATCGCCCAGAATCCTTCGCACATCCACGACATCGTCAATAAAAACTATGTCGATCAGGAGATGAGCTCGGCCAAGGGTGATCTGCAAGTTTCGCTTGGCGCTCTCTCAAGCCAACTCACTTCGGAAATCAACCGCGCTACGGCAGAAGAAGTTCGGATCCAGGGCGCACTGACCAGCGAATCTGAGCGTGCACTTGCTGCTGAAGCACTCTTAAGCGGACGCATTGAAGCTGAAATGTTCCGCGCAGTCGGTCGTGAAGACGTGCTCGAAGCACAGATCGCTACCAAGATTCCGCTTAGCTACATCGGAGCCGCTAACGGCGTCACTCCTTTGGACGCTCAGCAAAAGATCCCGACCCAGTACTTGCCGGCTCTTGCCATTACTGAAGTCTTCGTCGTAACGACGCTTGCTCAGCGGGACGCTCTCGTTCCGGCTGGATCGGTGCAGACCGGTGACGTAGTAAAAGTCACTGAAGCTGTGACGGCTTCTGACGGTGTGTCGAAGCTTCCTCGCAGCTACATCTACGACGGCACGCAGTTCGTTGAGCTCAACACTGAGTCCGACGTTGACTCCGTGAACGGCAAGGTGGGTCACGTTTCGCTTTCGACCGCCGATATCGCTCCGCAGGGCGACCGCCAGTACTTGACCACGCAAGCGATTGCTGATTTGGAAGGGTACACTGACAGCGCCGTGCTCTCGGAATCCCAAGCACGTTCGTCGGCCGACAGCTCGATCCGCACTGACTTTGCAGCCGCCGATAGCTCGATTCGTACCGACTTTGCCGCAGCTGACAGCTCGATCCGGACTGACTTTGCCGCAGCCGACAGCAGCATCCGCTCTGAGTTTGCCGCCGCTGACGCGACGCTTCTTCTTAGCGCAACTGAGTCCATTGATACGAAGATCCTAGTCGAACAGACGGCACGCGAGATCGAAGATCTCACTTTCCTGAAGCTCGACGGCAGCCGCGCGATGACCGGTGCGTTGTCGATGCAGTCGAATAAGATCACGAACCTGGCGACTCCGACTGCAGCAAGCGACGCTTCGACGAAAGCCTACGTAGATTCTACGGCTGGTGCGTTTAACACGCTGATGGGTGCCGCTAACGGTATCGCGACCTTGGACAACCAGGGCAAACTGACTTTCGGTCAAATCCCGGCAATCGCAATTACCGATGTTTACGTTGTTCAGAACATCGCCGCTCGCGATGCGCTTGTGATCGAAGAAGGCGACGTGGCAAAAGTGATTCAGGCGGAGCTTGCCTCTGACGGAGTCAACTACCTGTCGCGCACCTACATCTACGCTGTCGATAACCAGTCGCAGATCGGGTCCTGGATCGAGATCCAGTCCGAGTCGGACGTGATGAGTGTTGCTGGCCGAATCGGTCACGTGACTCTGGACACGGGTGATGTCTCCGAAAAAGTGGGCGGACCCGTCTACTTCACGGAAACCCGCGCTAAGACGGCTGCAGTGGTGAATTCGATCAGCGGTGGTGAGCTAGACCAGGCGCCTTCCGCAGCGGCTGCAAAACAGTACATCGATACTGAAATTGCAGGCTCAAAGACCTACACCGATCAGCAGCTGGACACCCTCAAGGTTCAACAGCTTCAGTTCCAGGAAATCACTGCAGACGCAGCTCTTGTTGCAGACCCGATCATTACTTTGACGGCCGCTCCGAAAGGTAAGCCGTGGGTGATGCGCCAAGGTCTCTTGGGCCGTCCTGGAGTGGACTTCACGGTGGGTACGGGCGCTAACTCGAACGTCGTTACGTTCATTGGTGAGTGGGCCGCAAACGGTTCAGTCGCTCTTGAAGTTGGCGAGCTGGTTTACGTCTACTACATGAGTGAGTCTTCGCCTTACCTGAACTAATCCTTACTAAAATTTGCTTGCCGTAACCGGCCAAGGGTGCGAGCAAAAGATGTGTAGTTAGAGTCACCCACCGGCCGAAATTTTCTTAAAAAAGGAAAATAAAATGGAATTCGTTTCAAAACTGAAACTCGATATGGAGCGCCTGGAGCGCGAGTATGAGTCCAAGGGCACGACCACTTGGGCTGCTTACAAATCTGACCCTGCTGCTAACAGCAAAAAAGTCATTGAATTGACTGCCGCTGACTTCGCAGAAGGCACCCTGCGGATCAAGCACCCCTGTAAGCTGAAGCTTATGGGCGACGTGCAATTCAACCCGAACCGCGGCTCGTTCCTTCAGGACGGCAAAGTTGACCCGGCTCGTACCTTGGACTGGTTCCCGTCGGCTACCGTTGCCTCGAACACCGATGCAACTTTCGGCTACTTCTCGGGCGATGTGGCTCGCGCTTACGGCATCGGTTTCTTCGCTGCTATCGCATTGGAAGCTGAAGGCGTCGTTATCGACTTGAACAGCTACACCATCTCGATGCACCAAGAATTCAGCATTATGCAGCAATTCTGGGCTGGCATTGAACTCGGCGATCAGCCGTTCCCGACGAACTCGGGTCCGTTCAACTTTGGTTCGGACCTCCGCCGCGCCAAGAAGGTTTGGATTAAGAACGGTATCTTGGGCTACTCGTCGCACCAGAACCTGCATGCTAACGACTCCCAAGAAGTTCTCGTCACGAACGTTGTGATGAAGGACTCGAGCGTCGCTGGCGTTTCGATGAACGGCACCAAAAAACTCGCGATCATCGACTGCGAATTCAAGGGACACCGTAAAGACGTTAAAGTTCGCGGCGCTTTCAACGAAGTTCGTCTCCAGCAGAAGCTCATCGAAGGCTACAAGGCAGCAAAAATTGCTGCTGGCGAAACGATCTCGGCAGAGCTTCAGGCTTCTTACGACGCTGGTAAGCTCGTGGTCGAAAAAGTGTTCAACGACATCATGCTCCACGGCGCAATCCGTGCGCATAACGCCGCTGACGCCACCACCCTCTCGGCTGAAGACGTGACGGTTCTGAAGAACATGACGGGCCTCTCGGACGCTATCGCTTACGGCTTCGTGCTGAACGCTGGCGACAACGCTACTGGCAAGTTCCTCGAAACCCGTGACCTGAAGGGCAACGAAGCTGCTGAAATCGCTCTCGTTCGCTGTAACATCGAAGGAACCGTTTCGGCTCCTATCGAAGTTTTGGCAATGAGTCCTGCTATTGTGGCCGCTCAAGAAGTTGAATCTGCTGGCGAAGTGCTTTACAACGTGGACGCACAGATGCGCGGCACCACCGGCGCAGTTCTCGACTTCATGCATGCCTTCGATTACGCAGATCCTGCTTCCCCGACTTATGGAAGCTGGAAGGGCAACATCGTCGCCAACATGCAAGTTGAAATTGCCGAAGCACAGCGTTTGGAAACCAACGCTACGAAGAAGGCGATGCTTGGCCAGATCAACATCGAACCCTTGTTCACCGCTGCAAAGCGTGGAACCCATGACTACAAACTGCTCCCGATTGGCACTGCTGAACCCGCTGTCGCTGAAGAGGGCGATAAGGTGTACTTGCTGATTGACGCTGAAGGCACTGCAACCGCCGAACTTCCGTTCGGTCCTATCGCCACCCGTGACATTGACGGCGATGGCGTTGCCGATGGCCTGGAGTTCGTGGTTCTGGCCCAAGGAGATATTCAACACCACGTGTTGAAAGGCAACCTGGGTCTGCGTTTGGAAGGCGCTTCGGACGTGACTCTTGAGCACGTTACCGTGGCAGGCGTTGACAACCAAGGTGGACTTGGCTACGGCTACACTGCAACTCACGGCGAAATGGGCTACATCGGCGACGCCGACGGTGGTCACGGCGGACAAGGTGGAATGGCCGGTTATTTCGGTAACCACTCGCGCGGCGTGTCGATCGCTGGCTGCACCGGGCTGAAAATCAAGGACTTGAAAGTGTCCGGCGTGAAGTCGAGCACCGGTCCTGCCTGGGGCTTGGAAGTCAAAGGCGAAACCACGGATGCAAAACTTGAGCAAATCGAAGTCAAGGGCGTGGCCGTTGCTCCGACCATGACCAAGCCTCAAGTCAAAGCTCTGAAGAAATATCCGAACTGGCAGCCGAAATCGGTTGGCGTTCGCATCGATTCTTCGGTGTCTTACATCGACGTGAAAGGCCTCAAAGTTTCGAGCCTGTCTCAGCCTGTTGAGACCGGCAAAGAACTCGAGATCGAATCCGCTTCGGTCAAGATCTCCTAAGCCACTACTCTGATTTTATAATGGCCCCCTCTGCACGCTGTGTGGAGGGGGCTTTTTCTTTACGTATGGTCCGGAAAAGTTGTTTTCTGAAAGTGCGTGGCTTAGAATTTTTGGCATGCTACTCACTGTTCCTGCGATCGTTGCTAAGGGTGGATCTGCGACTATCACTTTAGACAAGTCCGCTCTTTTTTCTTTGGCGCCGGTTCAGGCAGATGCTTATTTCTCCAATCCGGCGAATGTGCGAAATGTGCTCGTAGAGTTCAACAGCGAGCCAGGCAATCAAAGGAAGATTTTGCGGTTTGATCTTTCTGAAGCGACGCCTTCTGCAGAATTTTTGGCTACCGCCCACGCAAAAGATGTTTTTCTTTTGGAGCGAATCCTCTTGGTTGATTTCGATGAGGGTACGTTTGCAGTTGAGCGAGCGGATCTGCCTTCGGGGCTGGACATTTCTCTGATTGTGCAAACCTATACAGGTGCCTACGACAATGGTCGCACCTACAGCCCTGGCGAGAGTGTCACCTTTGGCGGGAACCGTTGGCTGATGGTTATTTTTATCGGCGCTGCTGGTTACGCTCCGACCGCACCGCACTGGGTTGACCTTGGGGTAGAGGCCTAAAAGTAGTCTTCTGCTCTTTGTGAGCGTAAGCGCCTTATCTTTTACTAAGACCATCCGGTAGCTATGGCGCGTGCGACCTAGGGTTTACGTGCCTCCCGATAGGCACTCTCTGCCGGGGTTTTTTATTTGCAGATTCGGTGCGTGGTGCGATTATGAATACTCTCCACCACCTAATTCACTAGGCTTCAAAAAGGTTCCGCTGTAGTTAACTATCTAAAGGAGTACGTTTAGGTGCGCACTTAAACGTAATAAAATTCATGGCACTGATTACTGTCCCGTCCGTTGCAAAAGGTAGCCCCTCGACGGTTAGCCTTTCGAAAGCAGAATTGTTCGCCCTGGCCGCAGTTTCTCAAGACGCCTACTTCAGCTTAGCGTCAAACGTAAAGTACGCTGTGTTCGTCTTTGACTCGAACCCGGGCAACCAGCGAAAAATTCTTCGCTTTGATCTCTCGGAAGCTACTCCAAGCGCCGAGGTGCTGATCAGCTCGACTGGTCGCGATAGCTTTGAGCTTATCCGCGTGATCCTGGAAGACAAAGACGGCGGCTCCCTTTCGGTTGAGCGTGCTCAACTTCCTACCGGCCTTGATATCACTATCGGTGGCGGCGGCCAGCAACAAGGCGGCGGTCAACAAGGCGGCGGTGGCGGCGGTGGCGGCGGACAACCGCAAGCCCCGGGCCTCATTTCCTCGGGCCTTGTCGTTCAACTCGAAACGGAAACCCTTGTCAGCGGCCAATACGGGGTTGAGTGGACTGACGCAATTTCTCAGCGCTCGTTTTTCCCTATCAGCAATTTTTTCGGAGGTCAGGGCGGCGGACAGCCGAGCGCAATGATTTCCCAGAACTACTTCGGATCGCGAAGCGCCCTGAGGCTTCAAAACGGGATGAAGCTGCACGAAAACACCGGAGGCGGCGCCCCCGTTCTTCAGTCGGCTGGCTCGATCACCGTCATCGTGGTCGGTGCAGCAAACTCCGAATCCGAGTTCCTGACGCTCGCAAATAACACCGGAATGCCATACGGCACGATCAAGACCTCGCAATACAACCCATATATGGGTTTCGGTTCGCCCATGCCGCGGCAATCGGTCGAAGCCTTCGGTGAGTTCTACTCAATGGGCCAGGGCGGCGGCAGCGCCGAAGTCGCCGCGACTGACGCCTTGCCGTACTCGAACCAAAGCAAGGTCTTGGGCCTAGTTATCCCGAACCGGGCTTCAACTGGCGCCAAGTTTTTCCTGAACGGAACGAAGGCGACCACGGGCGCTCAAAGTAATTCCATGTCGGGTATCTATCTGCCGAACGACGTGACGATTAACGTGGGCGGATACTATCCGGGCCCAAGCCAAGACCTAAGCGTGGGCGCGGTCTTAGTTTACGACCGGGCACTGAGCGATGCTGAAATGGCCTCGCTGAGTTCTTATCTCATGACTCGTTACACGGTCGCGTAAGTGAGAGTTGCACTTCGTTCGCATTCACTCACCTGAATGCTTGAGCGATAAAAGGGTCGGTGTGTTTAAGTCTGGGGGAGACTTATACGCACCGGCCCTTTGCATTTTAGACGCATTCCTTGAATACCTAGTTTTTAAGGGTTATTAGGTACCTACAGGAAATTCTTAGCTAGGCAAAAACAGTATCTTGTCGCAGAATGCACCGTAGGATTCATACCCGATGGCATCAACCGTAAAAGTAGGCGCAAAGCTCCCCGTAGCGCTTCAACTGCCCGACGGAGCGTCGGATAAGTTTGTTCGCGCATGGGTCTACGGCCCTGCAGGAAGCATCCTCTCAGGCCCCGTGGGACTCATCCACGCAAACGCAGGCCTCTACCTCACGAACAATCTAACCATGCCCGACCAAGAGTTTGTTGCGGTGCAGTACCGGGTCTATAATGATCAAGGCGCTGTCCAGCTCTCAATCGAGTACGGCGACGCCATGGATGTGTTTGTAAAGGGCGACACAATCCAGTCCGACCTAACAGGACTTGCTACCTCAGCCCAAGTGGCAGACTTAAAAGAAGAGCTCCTATCAACCCTGGCAAGAAAGCATAACCAGGTTAAAGTCGCAGTCTCAGCACTCACTCCAACAGACGAGCTTGAGTTCCAAGTATGGCTCAATACGGACGGCTCGCCAGTTACTTCCTCCCAAGAAGCCACCCTCTCCATCATGAATTCTGACGGGGTCGTACTCTTTTCCCTGGGGCCTGTTACAAACTGCACTGCTCAGGGCGTGTTTAAGATGTTAAAATCAGCGGCGTCCGCGTCAGTGACTTCGGGCCGCTCCTATACGGCTTACGCCACAGTCAAAGTAAACGGCGTCACTTACGCATCCATTACTTCGATTGCGGTGTTCTAATGGCTATCTTACGCGCCTTCTCAATTGACTCGCTCCTAGTGTTCTTACGTGGGTTCATTCCTATCCCGCCTACAAGCACAGCGCCTACGCCAGTGAAATTCCCGGCTGCGCCTGCGATGCCGCGTGATGAGCGCTTGAGGAACTTTCCCGAGGTGGTGGCCTTCCACGTAGATCATGTGAGCGGCAGAGGACGGTCTGTATGAGCTTTAAAAAAGGGTTCGAAAAGACGGCAGCCATTAAGCTCCCCGAAAGCCTCCATAAGCTTCAAAAGGGCCAGGGCAGTAAGCTTAAGGCCTTTAGCTTGAAGTCCCTGCGAGGCCTTCTTCAGCGAAGGGTGTCCTAAGCATGGCTAATCAACTGAGGTGGTTCCCCTACTCTGATACGGCGATTAACCACTACCGGATCTACCGCGCCATTACTGGCATCAAGGTGAATTTCCCGAATGCGCTGAGATATGGAGATCAGCTTATTTTCGCAGCCACGTCTCCCACTCTCCAGACCGTTTTAATTACCGGCAGCGACATCACAACCGTGATGAATGATATTAATCAAAAGGGCCGCGGCGTTATTGCGACAAAAAGTAGTGACGGCAGCTCCCTCTACATTCGCTGCACGGCTGAGAATGATGCGCGCTTTAAGCTAATGCGCTGCGCCTTTGCAACGAAGACTTCGCAGACTCCTCGAGTGATCGCCCCAAGAAGCGAATACGAATTTCTTGCGGAAGTTCCCTTTGAGGCAAAGCCTGACTTCACCTTCCTTGATCCCGATGGGTCGCAAAACGACTGGTATTATATTACGAGCGTGAAGAACAGCTTTGAGTCGATCCCCTCTCAGGCGCTCGCCCCTGTGCCGAGCTTTGATGAGACGTGCGCAATCGTCGGGCGGATCCTAACGAGCGGGAATGAACCCGTAGCGGGAGCAGACATCCACGCCCAGATCTTAGGTCCAGTCGGAGTAAATCAGGCTGACCTGTCGGCGCTTGGGGAGGAAAAAATTTCCACCTCAACAGATGAAGAGGGAAGGTGGACTCTCAGCGTGACCCGCCAGCAGCTCATCCTTCTTGAGATCCCAAGTATCGGGTACAATGAGACCGTCTTAGTTCCCGATTTAGAGTACACTCTCTTTAACAACCTAAAGCCACATAACGACCACTACTACAATCCCACCGGAGAAGTAGCTCCTTGAGCACTAGCGCAACGAACGTCGATCCAAATCTGAGACTCACCAGTGATCGCGCTCAGATGCGCTATCCATCTCCCTTCTTTGATATCTCTCAGCAGTACGTTCCTCCCACGATCAAAGAACTCTTCAAGTGGGTTTACTTCTACGCAACAAACAACTCATTTCTTGGGCCCGCTCTCGATAAGATCGCTCGCTACCCCATCACGGATCTGATCTTTGAGGACCAAAACCCAAACATCGTTGGCTACTGGAAGACGCTCTTAAATAACCGCTTCCAGATCAAAACCTTCCAAATGGAAGTGAACCTAGATCTCGTTACCTACGGTAATGCTTTCGTCACGATTCACTACCCGTTCTCGCGCTTCCTTCAGTGCCGCACCTGCCAGGAGAGTTATCCTTGGAAGACTGCCCGCAAAAAAGTCGCGCAGCTTAAGATCAAACTCCAGTGCATGAAGTGCCGCACAGAGGGTGAAGCAACGATCAAAGACTTCCCCTACAAGTCTGCCGAGGGCGTCAGGCTTGTCCGGATCAACCCTGAATTTATCGACATCAAGTACAACGACGCCTCTGGTCGTCACACCTATCTCTACTCGATCCCTGAGAAGCTAAAAAAACAAATCACTGCAGGCGACCCTGACATCCTAGAAGATACGCCGCTGATTTACATCGAGGCGATTAAGCAGCGAAAGAAGATCAAACTTAGCTCGCAAAATCTCTTCCACCTAAAGCGCCCCACCCTTGCCGGAAAAGACATGGGCTGGGGGATGCCGCTCATTGCCCGCGCCCTAAAAGATCTTTACTACTTCTACACTCTCAGGCGCGGCCAAGAAGCAATCATCAACGAGCACATTATCCCCTTTGATATTATCTTCCCTCAGGCCTCGGGCCGCTATGACCCGTACGTTCATTCGGATCTGACTTCCTGGAAAGCTGAGATTCAGCGACAGCTTGCAGCTAAAAGGAAAGACCCAAACTACAAAGCCGTTCTCCCCTTCCCAGTCGGCTTTGAGCGAATCGGCGGCGACGGTAAGGCGCTTATGCTCACCCCTGAGCTCGACTTCCTCGCCAAAGCAATCATTGGTTCAGCCGGCATCCCGCAGGAGTTCGTCTTTGGTGGCACGATGCAGTGGACAGGCTCAAGCGTCTCCCTTCGTACGCTTGAGAATGACTTCCTCCACCACCGCTCGCAGCTCCTTCAGATGGTCGTGTGGCTGATCGAAAGAATGCGCCTCTACTTAGGAATCACTGCACCAAAGACCGTAAAATTCTCTGACTTCAAGATGGCTGATGACATCCAAAAACTTCAGCTTCTTCAAAACATGGCGCAGGCTGAAAAGCTCGACTGGGAATCGATCCTAAAAGAGATGGGCTATGATCCGCTCATCGTAAGAAGGAAGATCGAGGACCAAAAACAGTTTGAGCTAAAGATCGCTGAGATGACGGCACTCAGGCAGGCTGAGACGCAAAGTAAAGCTCAGCAAGTCCAGATGCGCTTCCAAACCCAGCAACAGCAGCAACAACAGCCACCTCAAATGCAGGGCTCCCCTGAGACGGCTGGCGCCGAAGGACAAGAGCAGCAACAGCAACAGCAAGCCGGTCCTGACCTTCAGGCCTGGGTTGAGCGCCTAAGCCAGATGCCGCCTGAGGAGCAATCAAAGACACTCTCACGGATCTCTCAGAGCGACCCTGAGTTCGCCCAGCAGCTTCAGCAAGCCATGGCATCAGCCGCACCCGCGCAGCCCGCAGCTGGCGCTCCCGCCGATTCAGGAGCAGGGGCTCTTCCCATGGCAGCGCCTCAAGCACCCCAGCAAGCACCGCAAGTCGATATGAGGCCGATGCCTGAACAGCGTGCCCCAAGAAGGCAAGGAGGGGTTTAAGTCATGGATGAAAGAAATCTTTACGATAAGGCCGTTTACGACATCACGCTGGCTGAGAAGAGCCCTTTCATCCAAGGCCTCATTTCAGGAACCAAGGGCCTACTCATTGGCGGCCTTGCTGGCGGCGCAGTAAATGCTTTCCGCGCTAAGAGCCCTCTCACAGGCGCACTGATTGGTGGCCTGGGTACGGGCGTTCTTATGGGCCTTGCACGTGCTGCAAGCCAAGAGACTGAGAACGCAAATAGAGATGCCGCCCTTCGCTATCACCTGATGCGCATCAGCGATAAAGAGCCCACAATCTTTCTCCCACCGCCTCAAACTTTCGGCCCACTCCTTCACAGGCTCCTAAAGCAAGAACGTGCGGCCGGGGCTCAAGGGTGAGCTTGTGTTTTTAGAGCTCTCCACCAAGAAGCTTCTGCGCTTTAACCTAAATGACCCAAACGATTTGCGTGAATATAATCGGGTCCTGCAAGATCCCACGACAAAAGTAATCGACAAGCAGATCCTTCAGCAAACGGAAAGTCATTTTGAAAAAGACTACAGCACCACAACCACAAACCACATCGCCTACCTAGAAGTAGAAGAGACGGGGATTTAACTATGCCGGGATTTGTTGGCGGGATTGAAAAAACAGCTAAAAAAAGAAAGCACAGCGGTAAGAGCGGTTTTACCAGTTTCTTCTCGGGCGTTAAGGAATTCGGAACCGGCCTAAAAAAGAAAGATGGTTTTTTTCGTGGGGTCGCTCAGGCAGGCAAGACGCCGCTAAAGAAGCACTTAAATC
>JACCDO010189577.1_pt1 | contig 43077 bp, 24 predicted proteins | sample 7446101 | NCBI WGS metagenome assembly JACCDO01 (sample SAMN15323440, study PRJNA562643) | freshwater metagenome | isolation source: river surface water | place: USA:Blue River Watershed | collected 2017-08-16 | reverse complement strand
TCACGAAGGTAGTGAACGTCATCGTCAAATCCCTGAGTGAGTAAGTAGGTGAGTGAGTGAGTAAGAGTGAGTGAGTGAGTAAGTAGGTGAGTGAGTGAGTGAGTGAGTGAGTGAGTGAGTGAGTGAGTACCTGGCACTGATGGCGCCGTCTTCCATCTCATGCAAGAACACATACAAAGTCCCGAGAAGAATCAAGAAACCGGACGTGAATACCCGCGCAAGAAGGGGCCGTGTAATGACATCATCACTTCGTTTCCTTGGTGGTCGTGCCATCACCGAGGGATCTACTTGCTCCACACCCAGGGACTGTGCCAAGGGACCGTCCATGATGATGTTGATCCACAGGATCTGCATGGGATTCAAGGGATTAGGCCGGCCGATGACGTTGTTGAAAGCCACAAGCGAGAGCGCGGCGACGGAAGTAGACAACTGAAACGTTAAGAAGTTTTTGATGTTGAAGAAGATGCTTTTGCCCTCTTCCACGGCGCTTACAATCGTGGAGAAATCGTCGTCAACGATGATAACGGCCGCGGCCTCCTTGGCCACGTCCGTGCCCGATCCCATGGCAACCCCAATGTCTGCGGCCTTGAGAGCAGGTGCGTCATTGACGCCGTCCCCGGTCATGGCTACGACGTGGCCGCGGGATTGCAAGGCGCGGACGATATGCAGCTTGTGGCGCGGGGATGTGCGGTAGCAGATGGCCACGTCCTCAATAACCGCTGCAAGGGCTTCATTGCCGCCGGTACTGATGAGGTCCTCGATGTTTTGACCCGAAATTATTCGCTTCTTACCGATGGGATCGTAAATCCCTGCTTGCGTGGCGATCGTCACGGCTGTCAGCTCGGCGTCACCGGTAATCATCATGACTTTAGCACCTGATGAGTGAGTGAGTGAGTGAGTGAGTAGGTGGTTAGGTGAGTGAGTGAGTGAGTGAGTGAGTAGGTGGTTAGGTGAGTGAGTGAGTGAGTAGATGGTTAGGTGAGTGAGTGAGTAGATGAGTGAGTAGGTGAGTGAGTGAGTACCTGAGTCATGTATGCGATGCACTGCGTCTTGCACACCGGCTCGAAGCGGATCCACCAAGCCAAATATCCCGCATAAAAGCATGTCTTTACTATTCTCGCTAGTGACGTAGCCCGCCGAGCAGGCAACGGCTAGCACGCGTAATCCCTCCTTCGCCATCTCCAGCTCCTGCTGCCGCACTAGCTCAATGACGCTGCGAGTAAGGGGTTGGATGTCGGTACTACTGACGTGGTAGCAGGAGCAGCGAGTGAGTAGAACTTCAAGGGCCCCTTTGAGGAAGGTAACTTTCTTGTTTCCGTCCTCGCAAGTCACTTCCATCAACTTGGTTTCTGACGAAAAATTAATTTCATTTATTCGTTTAACGGCTACACGGCGATCGGGAATCCCTAACTTCATAGCGGCCAGTAGCAAAGCGGCCTCGGTAGGTTGACCCACACCCTTTCCATCAGATTGGATATGAGCGTTGTTACACAAGCAAGCGGCGTCAAAGAGCTGCAGCAAGCACGGATGCTTGTGTACATCAAGGGATTGGCCGTTATAAGTTACTTGCAAGTCAACTTGACCGTTATATGACGAGGTACCGGTGGTGAGTGAGTTAAAGGACAACGAAGACGACAGTGAGGCCTTCGGGATGGATTGGTAGCTGCTGCGGGATTTGGCGCTGTTAGTGATGTCGTCGATGAGCACGGCGTCGTCCATCGCAGGGCAATAAGCGCGGGTAACTGTCATTCGGTTCATGGTTAACGTGCCCGTTTTGTCCGAGCAAATGTAATCGGCGCACCCCAACGCCTCAACGGACGGCAACTTCTTGACGATCGCGTTCTTCTGCGCCATGCGCATCACGCCTAGTGCCAAGGTGACCGTTACACAGATAGGTAATCCCTCGGGGATTGCTGCAACAGCAAGGGAGACGCCGATGTTGAACATGGCCAAGAAGGACTTGCCTTGGATCATACCTAGCACGCCGATGCATGCGATGATCCCGAAGGAGAAGATGCTGAGCCGCTTGCCGAGCTCGTCCATCTTCACTTGCAATGGTGTCCGCCTAGGAGTGAGTAGAGTGAGTGAGTGAGTGAGTGAGTGAGTGAGTAGGTGAGTGAGTAGGTGAGTGAGTGAGTGAGTGAGTGAGTACCTGTTCTCAATATCTTTCATTTCCTGGAACGTCTTGCCGAACTCGGTGGCGAGTCCCGTCTCCGTGACGATGCACGTGGCGTGGCCCGAGCACACCAACGTCCCCATGAACACCAAGTTCTTCTTGTCAGATACTTGCGCATCTTCATTCAATTCTATTGCATTACTTGTCTTCTCTCTGGGCTCTGACTCGCCTGTTAAGCTGGATTCGTCAACGGATAAACCACTACAAACAAGGATTCGTGCATCTGCAGGCACTCTGTCGCCGCTAATCAAGGTGATAATGTCACCTGGAACTAGTTCTTCAGCTAGAATATTTATTCTTTGTCGAGCTCGCACAACATTACATCGAGGAGGGACTAATGTATTTAAAGCTTCTAATGACTGCTCGGACTTGTATTCTTGGTAAAATGCAACTGAACCAACAATAATTACAGCTGCTGCTATACTTAGCGCATCTTCATATTGACCAACTATCACACTTAGTACTGCTGATCCCAAAAGCATCAGTATCAATGGGTCCTTGAACTGCTCAATATACTGAATACAGATATGCTCCTTGGCATCTGATTCCAACTTATTCACTCCGTGCAGTTGTCTCAAGGAATCCACGTTATCCGCAAGTAATCCAGTGGATAAGTCCGTGACGTAGCCTCCGAGTATCTCCTCCACGCTACAGGTGAGCATCGCGTGACTCGCAGGTTTCGACATGATGGTACAACCAGTAATACCAACTGCGCTTCCTTCGATGTAACAACGATACAACTACCTCGTTAAACTTTCTTCTTTTTTCTTCCCCTCCTCCTCGATCTCGGTTGAAAGGCCGGTTTTGGCTCGGGATCCACACCCCACCCATCAAAGACTAAGAAGAAGAGAAGAAAGTTGGGATTTCAAGGAGTTAAAACACACGTACAAAAGCTACAAGCTGCCGGCCTTCAGTCCCAATCACTTGGGTTCACTGGGACACTCCGATTGCTTAGCGGTACCTTCTGCGGTCCCGACAATATTCCTGGAAGTTTTCTCTTCTGACTCACCGAAAGAGACAGCTGCGATGGCCGCACGTCGCCGACCGAGTCATTCGTCAGGTTCGTGCGCCCGGTGAACGGCGCCACGTCGTCGTCGTCGTCATCAACCTCAATAAAATCAGATTTCTTTGAATTTCCACCTGATTTTCCTCTTGATTTGCTGCTGTACCTCGTCGAGTCGGCCTCGCCCTCGCTGTCGTCGTGGATGGACTCATCCGAGTCGTCGGCGTACTTCTTACTAGCCGTTGCGCGGCTACTTTTCTTTCTTGGTGGTTCATCCTCGGCTATATCACTATCTGTTTCAATTGTTGATGATTTGGCACCTCGACCTGCTTTAGTACCGCGTCCTGCGGGTGTGGCGCGACCGGTGCGACCACCTCGACTACCTCTTCCGCCTCGACTACCAGGTCCCGTCGCGGGGCGCTCAGTACCGTCGTCATTCAGCTTCGTTTTACCTTTACTCGCTGCAGTTTTTGTTGTTTTCTTGGCTGCTGGGGCCTCCACCTCGTCATCCGAGGCAACCACCGGGTCCTCGTCGTCCGAGAAGGCGGGATTCATGGCCTTCGCCCTCTCACGGCGTATCTGCGTGAGTGAGTAGATGGTTAGGTGAGTGAGTGAGTGAGTGAGTAGGTGAGTGAGTGAGTACCTGCGCCTCTTTCTTCACACTTTCCATAGTCTTTTGCTTCACTTTGATGGCGGCGTCGTGGATATCCTTCCCATCCGCAGCTAGCGACGGATCCGAGACGATTTCCTTCTGCGTGCGATCCAACGTGTCCTTGACCGTGTCCGCTATTGCGCCGGGATACTTCCTTATAACGAAGTCCTGAGTGAGCGAGTGAGTGAGTGAGTGAGTGAGTGAGTGAGTGAGTGAGTGAGTGAGTGAGTGAGTGAGTGAGTAAGTAAGTGAGTGAGTGAGTGAGTGAGTGAGTGCGTGGGTGAGTGAGTGAGTGAGTGAGTGAGTGAGTGAGTGAGTACCTCTAGTGCAAGAGACATTTCCTCGTTATCCAACAACGTCATCTTCTTGTTGGACAGCATTTGCTCGGCGATCAGGTCTTCGATGCGGATCTTACTCAGCTCATCGTCATCGCGGCTCATGCGCTCAAGCAAGTCGGACTCGGCGTTGTGGCCGTTAGCAGCACTTCCTTTGGCTCCGCCTTTCACTAGACCTGGTTTGCGCTTAGAAAACAGTAACATATCCGAGGGATTAGCTACTTCACCAACGAATTGCGAGCCAAAGCGGTGCTGGCTGATCATCGGGAACCCCGCGTGCTCGACTCTTATGCGGATCAACACCTGAGTAAGTATGAGTAAGTAAGTAAGGTGAGAAAGTAAGGTGAGTGAGTGAGTGAGTAAGTAAGTAAGGTGAGTGAGTGAGTGAGTAAGTGAGTGAGACCTGGTTGGGGTTCTTGATGCGATATTTCAATTCCAACTCATCCGCGGCCTTGGTTATGCTTGCACTATGTTCACGCGCTTCTTTGATCATTTCCTGGGCTTTTTGCGTCAACAAATTCTTGATTTTCTCCTCTATTTTGGCGTCGGTCGGGTCCAAATGCTTCGTTTCCAAGTTGACATCGTCGTAAAGAAACGGGCGAATTTGAGTGTAAGGAACGTAGCTCAACTTGAACCGACGACCCTCGCGCACGCTTAGGATCCCGATATTCTTGGGCTTCGACAGGCTCTCTCCCTCTACTAACGAGGTGGCCACGCTAGATCCTGGTTGGTAAATATAGAAATTTCCTAATAAACTTTCTTGTGCAACAGGTATACACTCGTGCTCATTGCCCCAGATAACCAGGTCCATCCATTGCGGGATCATGCTCTCGTGGATGCAATTCTTGATTCCTCTTCCATAGTCGCGATTTTGATGCACAACAAATATAGATACGTACTTCTCATTACCCTTTTCTTCAGGTGGTCTTACAAATTTAACTTTATCTTGTGACCACATTCTATTGAGTCTCTCATCTCGGATAGCGCCTAAGCCATAGAGTGCAACGTGCACGCCATTTTTACTTATCAAAAGTGGAGTGATCTCGATATTATCAACTGTATCAGCTTTACCAAAGTAATTAACTAAGTTTGATGCAGCTACAATGTCCATCGCTGACAATGCATCACCTGTTCCACCTTCTCGCGATGGGTCATCATGGTTACCATGTATAGTATATACAGGTAATGATATTGATAAATATGGATCTAGAAAGTTTGGTCTTCCACCATTAGTCTTGAGAGTCTCTGAAGTATCTCCTTCATTCGCTATGTATACTGTACTGTCACCACAACAATATTTCTTGAACAGCGATAGGGATTGATACATTGTTCGTCGAGAAGGACGATTATCATTGAACATATCTCCTGCAAACACAATCATATCTGCATTATGACGCTTTGCAACACTGAATACCTCCTCGAAAGCCGCAAAGCTATCATCGCCGCGAACTGGATCTTTCTCGAGGTATCCCAAGTGGTTGTCGGTGGAGATGACAATACGCATCATGGCATCATCTAGCGCCATGGTAGTGCGAGTTGTGCGTAAAAAGGTGTGAAGGCGATTAACAGCGACTTGATTCGCTGATTTTTGGGTTTTAAAATTCGATTCGCTTCTCTTCTCTTCTCTTCAAGGGTGCTCGGCCCAACCATGTTCACAACTAGTTAAAGCACTATAGATTGTGTATCTACTAGTTGCAGAGAGGGAAAGCACCAAGAAATAAGTAAATTCCTAGCTAGCTCCCGCTTACTGCCTTGGTTGTAGATTCCCAAGTTAGGTTAACTTATTTCCGTCAAATTATAGATGTATAACTGCGCCAATCACTAGCTGGTTCGAGTGGCAACAACATACTACTATTCATCCCACAACCTCGTCCTTAAACTACTCTTTAATATGATTGGCATTACCATGACCAGGCCCTTGAAAAACGATGATGTCACAGTGGTGCACACACAAAAGACATGCATTTCGCACTTGTTGTTGCAATGCTAGCCATGCTGTGCGTGATGGAGCGGACGATTGCATTCTCTGTGTCAAGAGTATCGCGAACACAAAATGGTCGTCAATTGAGTATGATGGCAAAAAAGAAGAAGGAAATGCCAGCAAATCCTGTTGTGGTTATTACTGGTTCCAGTCGTGGAATTGGAAAGGCTTGTGCATTAGCACTAGCAGAAGCAGGTTGCAAAGTTATAGTTAACTATGCCTCGCAAGAGCAAGCAGCTGTTGATGTATGCAATGAAATTAAAGCCATAGCTGATGCCAATGGTAAAGGCGGTGTTGGCATTCCAATGAAAGCAAATATAGGTAATGTTGATGAGGTTAAAGCAATGTTCGCTAAAATAAATGAAGAAGTTGGCCCTGTTGATATTCTTGTCAACAATGCTGGTATTACAAGAGATATGCTTACTATGATGATGCAACCAAATGACTTTACAGATGTAATTAGTTTAAACTTAAATGGTGTATTTTGGGCATCACAAGCTGCATTCACGGGCTCTATGATGGGACAAAAGAGAGGTCGTATTATCAACATCGCATCTATTGTTGGTCAAATAGGTAATCCTGGACAAGCAAACTATGCTGCCGCTAAAGGTGGTGTTATCGGTATGACAAGAGCATTAGCAAAAGAATTCGGAGGAAGAGGTATCTGCGTGAATGCAGTGTGCCCTGGCTTCATCGAGTCCGACATGACCAAAGACTTGAACAAGGAGAACTTGCTGCCTTTCATTCCATTGAAGCGCTTCGGGCAACCAGAGGAAGTCGCTAGTTTAGTCAAATTTCTTGCCTTAGACCCTGCTGGTGGATACATGACTGGCCACGCTATTAGTATCGACGGCGGCATGGCTATCGGAGCAACGTAAACATCGACCACCTAGTGCTCAACGAGGCATGGCTTGGGGGCCCCCGCATGGCTTGACAATTCTGCGTTTAATGTTTGAAATTAATTAAATATTTTTTACAGACAATTTCTTGCATTTCACAATGGAAACCACCTGGTCTTTCGCAACCGCAAACATCTCTTTGATACTATTCACTTAGCGGAGAAGTCTTCCATAAATTTTCCACACCACACCGTTACCAAAGTAGAACTGATCGAAAAGGGAAAGGAAAGCTCTTCTTGCAATGAAGCCTGCGACGGATTGGTAGCAACTCCCCAATAGACAATGACCCATCGACTAGTGTCGAAGCGCCACGACGTCAGTCGCTTCGCCACCGAGGAGTTAACGTGGGATTTCTATGATTCTTTTCATAAGAATAATCAGACGAAATTAGCCATTAAGAACGGAGAAGCGTCGTTTGATGGGAAGAATTTGGAGAAATATCTAGTGCTAGCTACTGGGAAACGGAAGAAAAACGCGCTGGAACTGTTACTTGAATCAAATAACAAAAAAAAAGTAGATTTACCTTCACCTTTTGAAGAATTAGTAAAATTGCAAACGTATAATGGGAAATGGGAGGATTTGAACGGCGTGTTGAGGGTACTGCAGATGCCAACATGGGCGAGAGTTATCATTCAAGGTAATGAAGCCAGTATATGGGAACAAGCAACAGCATTAGCAGTTGCATTTATGCGCCAACATTATCATATGTTCGATGTACTGCAGAAGTACCACGACAAAGGTGCCAACTGGTTCAGCAGCAACGAGGTGCTGTATGCTGCACGCGAGCTATTGAATAGCTATCACCAGTTTGAGGAAGCTGTTCAACCGAAGTCCGTTAAAGATGACGACGATGAAAGTGTCAAGCGTGCCGGCGCCTTCTTCATAAGTGATGATGTAAGCACGTCCTCGGTGGAGACTAGCAGCAACGACCTCTTGACGATGGACGACATCAAGTATGCGATGCCGCAGGAGGTGAAGACGAAACTGAGTGTTCTTACCGTGTCAAGTGCGAAGAAGGTGGGATTCAAGGGTGTTGCGAGTAATACAGAAACTGTTAGAGCGCCGATAGAAGAAGTGAGTGCATTGCCCCACTCAGCTGATGTTGTCGCCACACCTCCTGTGTCGCCTTCCAACGACATCGCCGCAGTGCCAGAGGCTAGGTTATCTCCTCCCGTGTCGTCCCCAATACAATCACCTCACGTGTCATCCCCAGTGATCCTGTCACCCGACATGCTGCGCCCCGATGACACCGACAAGATCAACAAGCTAATCAAGGAGCTCAAGGAGAAGGTTCTGGCCTTGCAGCTGGAAGCCGTCGAGCTGTGTCTTGCCATCGAGAAGAAGGTGTCTGACATCAAGAAGATCAAGGAAAAGAGTGTGGATTACTTCAATAACTGCGGGACCTACGCCGAGAGGAACTCAGCCTTCGATGAGTTAACGGCTAATTTAGGTGATAACGTGGCCCCGAAAGAGGGATTTGCGCCGGATGATTGGCGGTTCATAGGGGTGCAGGGCCTGCGACCGTTGATGGTAAAATTTTTCTGCAAGATTCAGGCGATCGCCGAAGAGCGTTTAGAGTTGGAAGAGCTAGAAAAACGGCCCAAATACGGTGCTCGAGCACTGAAAGCAGAGCGAATTGTCGACGGTAATCGTGGCCGTTGGGGCCTGGTGTGGAACGGCGAAGACATCGTTGAGAAAGTAACTCATTCAATGGATTTCTTGCGCAAATGCAAAGAATTCTGTAATTGGTATGGTCGCCGCTTCTACTTCCTGGGCAACCCGCTGATGCTCCCGTTCGACATGCTAACGGCGCACAAGGAGCTGAATATGGAGTTCAAAGTCAAAGAGCAACTGGATACGCGACCGTTTCAACGGATTGGGACCGCCGTCAAGGGCGGGACGAGCACGTGGCAGCACGAGAAGTATTTGACTCATTGGTACAAGCAGTTCGAGGCGTTATACGCGGAGAAGACACAGTTTAACTGGCCGGTGTACAACGTGGTGAAAGAGACGGAGGAGATCGCACCGTTGTACACGGCGATGTTAGTCATCTACATCCGCGCGCATGACAATGTCAGTGTTACGGTGGGGTACGAGAAGCGGTTCATATCACTCGCATCCACACTGCGTGGACAGAATTTGATGGAGGGAAAGACGGGGTTGAAGACAGAGAAGCAGCTCACCCTGCCGGTGGGCTACATAATGCCGTTAGATATAGATGGACCCGAGCCACCGTTACCATTACCAGTACCAGTAGTAGCCGTTGTTGCACCGGTGGTTGAAGTAGTCGTTGAGGAGCCAAAGGGAATCAATATTGGGGGATTATCGCTGAAGGAGCTGCTGCTTGGCACTCAAGACGCCGCGCCAGTTGCGGTGGAAAAGGAGGATTCGGTGGAAATCAAGAAGAAAAAACTCAAGAAAAAGAAGAAATCGAAAGCAAGCGACCTCGACGGCGACGAGGCGGAGGAGCGACCTAAATCCAAGCCGTCCACACCCGCCACAGGGCCGCTTGAGCGGGTAAAGACCTCAACTTCAAGGCCAACTACCGCAAGCAAGACGCAGCCTGCATCCAACACAACAAAGGAGAGCAGTGTCACGTCACCACTTGATGGGACCAAGGGTGTGGAGAAGTCCAGGTTCGGAAGAGGAGCTAAAATCAAAGGTCCCGTCATCGCAGAGCTCGGTCCGACCAAGGAAGTGCTGGCGTCCATGTCCACATCGAAGGTGTCGCGAATAGCGTTGAGCAGCGTGAAGCTGACCAAGCGAGTGGTGCTGCCCTCTCGGAAAGAGGAAAATGCTTTCTTCCGGCTGCGATCAGAGTCACCTCCTTCAGCACAGAAGCTAGCGGCTCCAGTCCTGCTGGCGCCGTTGAAACTAGCCGGTAAACTGAAGAAGTAGACTGTATTATAGCTGTATATAGTGTAATAACATACATTTGAGGGGAACAAATACATAAATAATCAACTATCAAGCGGAGTTCTTGATCTCTTCTAGCTTGTCTTTGTCGTCGTCGTTGAGCCAGCGGCGAGGGAGGGTGGTAGTGGCGGGCCAAGGGCGGCGACCGACTGCCTCAACAGGCAACCCTGTTTCTCGCGCTATTATACTAGCTACTCGACATTCACAGTCGTAATTCGTCTTCTCACCTTGGCAAATACCCATACCTAGTAAGAGTCCGTGAGCAAGGCGTCAATGAGGGAGTGAGTGAGTGAGTGAGTAGTACCTGCACGAGTGCGCTTACGAATGGCTTGTGTCGAGTCAATGGGTAGCGACCTGTGTAACGCCGTCACAATCTCTTGCTCAGTGACTTTTTCACATTTACAAACGATGTTCTGTCTTGGATCCATCTTCTCCCCGGGCTCCTTCGTGTACCGCATCTTGGTGCCGTCGTGCAGCGCCAAACCGTTCTTCGGAATGATAATCGGCGCGCGATTTGGGTTGAAATTGGCGTTTTTACCGACTGATAAGCCAGCTTTTACTAGTAACTCAACCACCTCCAGCGCGATGGCTGGTGAGCCCGCCAGACCAGGACTGTCGATGCCCGCCACCTGGATGAAGGCCTTGTCGACGCTGGATGGCTCGATGATCCAGTCGCCGCGAGTGGACTTGGCGCGAGCACCGCAGAACCCATGGAAACTTGACTTGACGTCGAATGAAGGCACCAATTCCTTGCATTTTGTAAAAATAAACTTCTGAATATCCGCAGCCGTCTCACTTGCTACCTCTTTCAGGTGCATATCTCTGGCGGTTGGACCAAGGATGAGGTTGCCCCACAGCGTCGTCTGCACCAGGACTCCCTTGCCTAGCGGACCTGGGCATGGGAAGATAGTGTGCGATGCCAATGGGACACCTTGGTTTGACGAGGAGTCCCTAGATAACAAGATATAATCACCTAGACGCGGCTTGATTTTGAAGCTGTCGTCGCCTATCATCGCAGATATCTTGTCGCTGTAGGAGCCGGCGCAGTTCACGACATAACGGGAGCGGAATACCTCTTCAGCTACAAATCGTCCACCGACGGCGTCACTGGATCCAGAGCCTCCCAGCTTCATCGCGTCTACACTTACCTTCGATCCACCATCACCTACTGTTTCAGGTACTCTCTTGGAGCTAGTCAGCGCATCCTTGAACAAGAATATCAGGAAGAATGATGCGAACAAGGTGACCGTGAGAGAGCCACCTCCTCCGACTAGGATATAGAGTAACTCGGTGTGTAAATGAGTGCTTATTAAAGGACCGTATGAGACAAACACAGCAGCGAGTAGCACATGCACCGAAACACTAAGGAGAATGTACTTACTGAGTATATTCTTGCTGTTGTTCACCGACTCGACATATGCAGCAGGCTCCCAGTAATCCGCTTTGACCACGAACAAGTCGTCGGCTTTTGTTATATCCTTGACTTTGCGTCTGATGCGCAGCTCCACACCGTTGTCGACAGCATTTTCAGCCAAGGCAACCGTGTATTCGTACGGTATCAGGTTCCCGGCATCTGGCGAGTGCAAGGCACCGATGCAATCAGGATGCAAGTATGGCTCCATCTTGAACAATTCAGCTTTGTTGTCAATAACTCTTAGTCGTTTCACTCCGTTCTTCTCACCTCTTTCCTTTAATTCATACAAATGTTTCATTTCTTCAGCTGTCTTCGCCACCACAAGACTGCCATTCTTCTGGAATCCAAAGTGTAACTCCTTATCTAGTTGTTCGAACATTTGATTTCCTCGCCAACAAAATTTAGCCCTGTTTGTACCTGGTGTATCATCAAAACCTGCATGAACAATCCCACTATTTCCTTTCGTCGCACCTTGTGTCACATCGTCTGCAGCTTCTAATAGCAGTACTGATGCTGTAGTCTTACTCAGTTCCCTCGCAACTGCTGCACCAATACAGCCAGCTCCAATCACTATAACATCGTAAGTATCATCACTCTTCACTGAAGAGTGCTTCGACCTAGATCTCGGGCAAGTGCTACAGTTGCCATCATTCATGCATTTGGGGTCAGATTCCGAACCATTTTTCACTAGAAACAAATCCTCTACGTCCTTAAGTTCAACCCAATCTCCACCAACGTATACGCCTCCTTGACCATGCTGCTTCATATGTCACTCTTCTTCCCTGCTTCTTTACTACAAACAACTCTAAACTGACAAATAAAATAACCAACTGCAAATCTTGAATGCTATGGTTCCACTGATGCTCACTCAGGTAGTGAGAAGGGAGTAAGTACGACAACTTTACCGAGCCCTGCGGAAGCGGGCATGGTCGCGAATCCATTGTTAGAAGTCGAGGTAAGTATCTGCATCATCAGGTTAAGTAGACCAGAAGTAGTGCGTGGTTAAACAAGTTAGTTCGTGGTTAAACAAGTGTGTGGTCATAAGTGTTCAAGTGTATCGACAAAAGCAAGGGTTTGAGTATGAAGTTATGTTATTATGACATATCCGTTGTGACTAACTGTTTGGTTTTTCCTTCTAGAGGCGCTGTCTGCGTCCTTATTATTGCTGTTCATTTCCAATCTTCAACATAAGACTTCCACCGCCATTAGCTGTGTTAGGTAAATATGTAACATTTCTTGATTTTGAGAGAGTTTGAGCGACTTCTCTAGCGGTATCGATACGACGCACTTCGATTAAACCATTGCCAGCACTTTGCATGGCTTTGGAAATTAAGCCGGCAGCTTCTGCTTCACCTTCAGCACGGATAATAGCAGCTTTTGCTTCTTGATCTGCTTTTGCTACTAAATATGCTTGTGTTTCAGCCTCTTGTTGCATTACTTGTTTATTTTCAATTGCTCTGGCAAATTCACGACTAAATGTTAAGTGAGTGATCGATACATCATCTAATATTAGATTAAATTGTTGAGCTCTAGCAATTAATGTATGTCCGATTTGTGCAGATACTTGTGCTCTCTTGGATAACAATTCTTCAGCATTATATTGGGCTACTACTGCCTTTAAGACTTCATTTACAATAGATGGTAAGATACGATCATCGTAATCAACACCTAAATTGGTATAAATATATGGAAGTTTATCCTCTTGTGGTCGGGATAATACACGTAATGTTATATTAACCATCTGTAAATCTTTAGTACCAGTAGCAGAACTTATGTTTCTTGGTCGTGATCTAATATCCATAATGATAGGGACTTGTACAATAGGAATACGAAAATGAGTTCCTTCAGTTATAACATTTGGTTTAATTCCACTAATTTTATCGAAAATAACTGCACGTGTGCCTGCATCAACATCATATAAACAGTATTGCTGCACTAACCCTGCACCAATGAATACAAAACCCAATCCAATAGCAGGACGAACGATTCTCTCCATGTTTTCTGGAAAAATAGGTCGATTCTGTCGTGTGTTCTTCGCTGAAAACCGTGGTTCTTTGCCTTGCCACTGGATCTTTGACCGGCACCGCGACTGCCAACAAGAAGAAGATATAGTATATAGTTACTGGAGAGGTATACCACCTCGTTGTGGATGCAATACAGCCACATCACCTTCGCAGTGAGACCAAAGCAGAAGAAAGGTGCAATTTTGGAAATCGAACATATATTTAGAGATTACTAGAGTCACAACGGCTCCAAGAACTAGCGCTTCACACTTACTTACTTACTTACTTACTTACTTAATTACCTTGTGATCAATTACTCCCTTACCGGTCCTATTCGGTTAAATTTCTAAATTTCCAGGTTGAAATACCATACCACCGAGTGAAAGATCAACAAGCATGAGCAAGTAGACATGGACGATAAGCTTCAGAGCCTGCTGTATGCTTTGAATGCGGAGTATAAAGATCTCGCACGCACGAAGGACGCGGTGCTAACGGAGGAGACGCTTCAAGAGTGGAATGCGTCCCACAATGATATTGGCCAGTCCGAAGTGTTGCTTGCGCCTCCAGTAGATGACGACGAGTACTCATTAGCATCTACGCTGTCGTCATCTGATCATGATAGCGATGATGGTGGATACGCGGATCAAATGTTGTCAATAGCTGTAGAAAATGCAAGAGTAAATAAAATGATGTTATCTGAGTTATCTAATCAGACACATAGTTTTCCAGTGCATTCGAATGCATCCATTCAATCCACTTCATTACATGGTAGTATTGACAAGTACTCCACTTCAAATCGAAGTGTTACATTTGCTGAATCACTTGATATTGTTGAGTTTCAACAGTATAGCGATGTCAACTATCAGCGCTACGAAGGCTTTGCCATCGAAGAACCAAATCACAGTATGAACTCCAGGAGCAACAATACAAAGCACGTTTCAATAGAGAATAAAAAGAGTGTCTCAAACCATCAAACCAAGGTTCAGACCGAACACACAACAAAAAAAGCTACTACGAAGTCAAATATAACTGCTAAAATAAGCAAGCACGCGGAGCCAACGACGAAGGCACCTTCCTTCAAAGACAGCCTGGACTTATACATAGCAGTCAGTCGTGAAGCCAACAAACCAAAGAAGAAGTACGCCAATCCACACCACGTGTTAAAGATATCCACATTAAAACCAACTACATTCGCCCCAACCAATAATAAAATCAAGCCTCCGATATTGGGAACTCGCAAGGACCTGAACATATTGCCGCTTGACGCGCAGCTATCGACGCTGATAAAGGAGGCGCGCGTCAAAGTCATGGAAGCCCCCGCTCACATCCGCATGAGTATGACGTGCACGAGCTGTCGCAGTAATACAACATTCCCTAGCTTGAAATCTGTCACGTATAGTAAGAGCGAGAACTTCATCAGCACCGACACATACAACGCGGTGGCGAAGAGCGAGGAGGACTTCGCGAGATACCTCGAGAACAATTTGTTTCACAGCTCGGTCAACAGTCACAAAGCCTCTCCAACCCACGTCCAATACTCCAACTTCAGCAGGAAGTATGCACTGGACTTCGTCTACTTGGTGTTTGATGTGCAGATGCAGCTGCTAGGCACGTACGACATCAACAGCGGGTCTCATTTCCCAGGTATACAACTCGCTCCTGAATACTTGAATAAGTTTCGTATGAAGCAGAAGTCGGACAGCACCCAAGCGCAGGTCATAGATATAAACACGGCGCTGTTGCCACCGAGCACGTTTGCAGTCGTGCCACTTATACTGGATGCGTCCGTTGTATACAGCGACGAGATGAACTTCCAAGTAGACGTATTCTCCAAGAGTGCGTCGGGCAGAGAGCCTCCTGCGCATGATGAGTTGGACGCGAAGGACATGCAGCAGATGCTGCACCAGCAGTACATAGAAGCGTTAGCCGATGGAGCGCAGGAGCATTGGCTGATGAAGCGCCATCTGACGAGTATATCACAGTTGACCGAGTTGGCGGAGGCCGAGAACACCGAGGCTCTGCGCGAAGTCATGAACACTCGATATGCGACGTCGTCCCACCTCACGTCATGCGTCATGGAGCACTTGCAGCAGACGAGGTTGAGTAGAACAGTGGTTGCCTTGAGTAACGGCCATCTGGACTCGTATTCAACACCCAGCAATGACGGCAACAACGGCTCTCCTTTGAGTAAAAGTGGATCCTTCATACCGTTTATACTATTCCGAAGTGCCGGCGACGCTACACATGCAAAGTGGCTGCTTCAACCTGCGCAGATCTCCGTGTCTACCAAGGCGCTGGATGGTGTGAGCAACCTTGTATTGAAGTACCTGCATGCGCACCACATACTCCCTTACACCACGGTGCATGTCGAGCACTGTGTGAACTGTGAGCAGCATCAGCTCACTACCAGACACGTGATAGACTCGTATAACAACAAGTTTGACGAGTTACAAAGCCACCTACAGTCCCAGCTACTACCAGTGCACGCGTATGCCAACACAAAGACATGTCTCTCGTTCAGCAAGACACCTCGCGTGGGCGCGTTCGAGGTAACAATGCAGCCCTACACAGCGACCAGGGCGGACTTGGTCTACTCGAAGATAAGAAACAAAGTTTTCCCCACTATCAAGGCGATAGCAGAGATACTGAGTCCTTTCGCCATCCCGCGCTTCACCGTGTATCCAGCTGACCGCCTGCCAACCCTGTGCGTGCGCGTGTACGACGCGTACTACAAGCAGCCGATAGAGAACGCGTTAGTGCAGATCCATCAGATTTATTCATACTTCAAGCCGAATCTGGATGCGAAAGTGCCCATGAAAGCGAGTAACGAAGCAAGCTTGTCCGTTGATTACGCCTTGGTTCGCACGTGGGCGAGGGACGATGTAGTGCGATGGTTTCGAGCCTACGAAGTACCAGAAAACGATATTATTGTGGCCTTGAATGCGGGGGTTACCACGGGACCCGCGCTGATGACACTAGTGACGCCGTCGTCGTTGCGCTCGTGGGGGATTAAGAGCCTGTTGCAAGTCCAAAAACTGATGATGAGTATTGAGAAGATGAAGAGTAGCAAGGTAGACAGTGCGAATAGTGAGGATGTGGGACGCGGCGCGAGTACACCCGGAGACTTGGCTGGTATGTTGTATTGCCAAGAGATCAAGCAATCAGAGTCTTGCCACAGCAGCAGACTCCCTCCGAAGTCCAACATGCGCTATGACAGCAACGACTTCGACTGCCGCAGTATCGATCAAGGCTACACTGATGACAACGGCGCCGTTACACGCACACTTGCTACATCAGGTGCGTACCTACTCAAGATTCAGAGCCCGTTTACCTCGGAATACAGCTCGCACATTGTCACGTACAGTACTAACGAGAGCAAGGTGGTGTGTGTAACCCTACAGCCGCTTCTGGCGCTGGTCCGCTTCTCCATGCAAGTCACACGAGAAAACACCGCGTATCAACGGCTGAGTTACCTTGATAACGGAGTCTTGGTTACAGTAGTGAATACACTCACACTCCGTCGGCATAACGTGCTCCTCCGACCCACCAGTGGCCCCTTCTTGTCACCCGCCGCATCGAGAGGAGAGGAGCAGGATGCGCTGCCGACCTGCGACTACATCCAAGGAGACGCGTTCCTGCCGCTTGGGAAGTACTTCTCCCTCGTGGATGGCAGTGTTTTCAGTGTATTTTCGCCTTATAAAGTAGCGAAATCTGGCATGCCAAGTGGCGCCAACAACTACGTGGATGTGGCGGAGAAGGCTGCCTTGCGGTGCCACCAACGGCAGGTTCTCATGTCCATCCGAATCTTTCAACGAATGATCAGAAGGAAGGTGCAAAGATCAACGGCAAGAAAAATGTACACTTTTTTTCTGATTAGAATAAGAATTGGCCGTCGGATCGCGCAGGCGCGCGCCCGCATCAGGCACCGCAAGGCCGCGGTCATCCAAGCGGCGGTGCGGCGTTTCATGGTCTACAGGCGCTATAAACTGATCATCAGGTTTCCACCCCCCCTTCCCACCTTTTCCAACCTCCTTCCACTCACTCACGCCCTCTTTTCTTAGTGTGATCATCGTGCTACAGGCATGCTGTCGGCGCTACCTCGCTAGACGTTACGTGGCGCAGCTCAAAGCAGAAAGGCGGCAGAATAACATGCTATTATTCGACGACATCGTCGGCAAGGTGCATCGCCGCACGCGGGCAGCCAGCCGTCGCATCATCGGCACCACCGTACTCACTTGGTACCGAGGTTTCCAAGCGCAGAGACACGCTGCGTCGGTGCAGATCCAACGGAATATCAGAGGCAAGTTAAGCAGAGTAAAGACAGGCAAGAAGAAATTTATTCAGAGTAACAAGAAGAAGTTCAACCCGTTGATGAAGCACTATAGTCAGCGCTTGGAGCAGAAGCGGATCCGAGCAATCGAGCAGAAGAATGAGAAGGAAGAGCTGGTGCTGATGGCCCGCGAGGAGCTACGGACAAAGAAGTACCTTCGAGCTGTAGCGCGGCTTCAAGAAGAGGAAAAGCAACGGATACGTGCGGAGATGAACCAGAAATTGGCGTTGCTTGAGCGACAAAAGCGTGCGCTGCAAGTGAAGCAAGCGCAAATGGCCACCAAAATACAGCGGATTTACCGCGGTTTCTCAGCTCGAACCATGAAGAGGATATGCTTACGCGGGATTACCCAGCTGCAAGCGGGGGTAAGAAGGCGGTTTGCCATGCGCCTATTTTCCAAGCTGATCCGCACCACCCCGCCGCGCCCTTGGAAGCACAAGTACAAGGTGCCGGCGCATTTGATCAAGAAGAAGCCGATCCTTCAGGTTATGTCTTCCCGATTTAGTATGTACGTCGGAGACAGGCTTACAGAGGGGCTGCACCATATGAAGATGAATTACTTGAAGGTGCTCACTCACTCACTCACTCACTCACTCACTCACTCACTTACTCACTCACTCACTCACTCGCACACAGTTCGGGCGTGTCTCACAGGAGAAAGTAGTGGAGGAAAACCCTCTAGTTTCCATACTGAACAGCATGACCGCGCGCAAGGTAGTGAAGATCCAGAGTTTGGCGCGGATGCGCATAGCGAGGAAGAAGTACGTGAAGAAGATAAAGATGCTGAAGAACCCAACGCAGCTTTCCCTGCTGAACACCAAGTACTTGAGTGTCAGGAGCTCAGCGCTACTGGATTCGGGGGCTGATTCTGGGTCTGTGTTACAGCCCGAGCCCGCGCCTACACCCCTGGCGGCGGTGAATATACAAGGCTTTGTTGATAGCACGAGCAAGCTAGTAACACGAGGCTTGCAAAATCTTGAGAGCGTGCCGACTGCGCTGCAGCGCCAGGCTACGCGGGCCAGGGACTCGATCCTACTGAATGCATCGAATATTCGGAGTTTAGCGCCATCAAACCCGACAACCAACGCATTGAAGCTGTTGCAGCACGTCAAAGACAATGTCGAAGAACTTATACATGAACACGTTGAACCAGTAGCCGTTGGAAGTGTTGGGAGATTGCGCCGGTATCTTTCACATCTAACAAACAAGTATGCCCACCCAAGATACCACAAGGCAGCAGTCCAGATCCAGTCCAATTACCGCGGCGCGCGGTGCAGAACCAAGTTCTTCAGTGATCCAAGTCGACGCGAGTATATTCTGTGGTTAGTCGAGCGAGAGAGGCAGCGCGACAACCCGCTAGTTACCCCGCTAGTCACCAAGGTTGTCAGTGGCTTACAAGCTGCAGAAGCAAATAGTAAACGGTTTCGACCCAACTTGTCGATCACCACGAACTCTTCTGTCTTGGTCAAGCAGATTAACGAGGCGGAGAAGGAGACAACACCCAGCACTCAGTCGAGACCTGGGAGTGGGTCTTCAATCACGGCGTATTTTTCTAGGGTTACAACTCCTGTAGCCAACACACTTGCAGCGCTCAAGTCAACGGCTCCCGGCACACCTCTTGCGGCGATATCTAATACGTTGGCAACACTCAAATCAACTGCTCCCGGCACACCACTGGCGGCGATATCCGACGGGCTGAAGAAAGCCTCGAACATAACGGCTCAATTAGTGGAGTCAAGCGCTGAACACGCCAACAACATGATCAACAAAGCAGTGGTTTCCTCGAATAACTACCTGGAGAAGCAGAAGGTAGAGAGCGAGCGGGTGATGCGCAAGGAGAGCAAAGTCACCGCGTTCCAAGACGGGTTACTGCATATCAAAGGTACGCTCCGACGCGAGCTGCCGTCAATAGACGCAACCTGGTACATTGCGACAGTGTTGAAGCTGCGGAAGGGAAATAAAGAGAAAGCAGATGTCAGTCACACGATGGATGAGAAGAGACGAGCGCATCGCCTGGTGCAGGAGGAGGTGTCGGAGTCCTCCAAGATCCTGTCCTTCACGCCTATAACATTCCGCGATTTATCCCACTATGTGCATCTCTGTGACATCTCTCGCTACTACACTATCGAGATCGAGCTGTTCATGGAGACGCAAGGGCGGGGGAGTGGACTAGAGAGGGACGACGATTACAATGGGAACAAGAAGTATGTGGTGGCATACAAGGCGGAGTACGACCTCGACTGCGGCGCCGCCTTCTCTCCGGTGGGCGGAACGGGCTACGCCACTCTCGCTCCTAACTTGAATAACTTAATATACATCGCAAAGAGTAGAAACTTGATCACGGTAAGTGACTTGGAGTTGACTGTTACACTGCTGCCGGTCGCGCTGCCATCGTCCCTGGTACTGGAAACCTTCCAGAGTCCCGAAGCGCCTGCGCTGCTGTACCCATCACAACTGATGGATGCGGAGCCGCTAGAGCAATGCAGCATTCAGTACGACGTCTTCAACGCCGCGGCGGTCTGTGCAGGTGTATGGCGCGACAAGCTCTTTGTGAGTAGTAGAAACAAGTTACTCCCATGTGGTATCTATGAATATAGTTTGTACAACGGCGGCAACACCTGCACGTTCAAGAGGAACATGGGCATGGACATCAGTGAAGTAGGCACAACAGTGGCTATTGCGGCGGGGTTCAGACATGTGATGTGCTGCACCAACGACGGCTACGCGATGGTCTACTGCATGGAAGGCGCTAGCAAGAGCAAACCTACTTCATACGAGGAGAATACGCCGGTATTATTGCATTTGCACAGCAAGGCGATCACGCACTGCTGCGTCACCACTCACGCGAAGATCGACTTCTTCTTTACTTGCGACAAGAACCAGTCTATAGTGATGACGGCAGTGGAAAATGGCAGCGTCATCCGATCGCTGCCTAACCATCCCTTTATATCCGGCAAAATCACCGCGATGCAGGCGGTAGACCAGAAGCTCTACATCAGCAGCGACGACGGCGTACTCACCACCATCACGTTGCACTACATATTCAACCTGGGTAATATCGACGCAGGTGGTGCGCTGCATCGGTACAGTATATCCACGGAGAAGATATTCGTTGGTGTTCACAGCAGCATATCTACTATGGCGCTGATGCTGACACCCGAGATGTACTGCAACTTCAAGCACAAGAAGCGGGCGGGTATCCAGGACGCAGAGGTCGACTACTTGATCCTGGTGGGAGGATGTGACAAGAACCCCATCGTCAAGATTATAAGACCAAAGTCTAACGGCTACTTAGATGTTAAAGTGCTTCAAGGGCACGAGAGAGCCATAAGCAGCATCGTAGTGGACGCGGCTGGGAGGTTCATCATCACCGCATCTAGCGCGGAGGGTAAGATCAGGATATGGGATGCGGTTACTTACTTGATTATCAGAAAGTTTGATGATGTCAACGTGGGTTCACTCGTGCTGGGACCTGACGCGCTCATCGTTACCTCGTACAAACCGCCATTTTTATCGCTGTGGAAAAGCTCAGAGAAGTCTTATGACAAGAGCAGGAAGCGGTTGCAGGCGAATCCGGATGACATACAATACAATGACATCAAAACCATAAGGAATGGCCGTTGGTGTTACGGCATGCTGACTGGAGTCAACATTGGCGACACCAAATCGCTGATCCGACCGGCGTATATTGAAGAGGAGAACAGCTTGCTCGTGTTCAACCGCTGGAAGACACAGTATACCCGTGCGCCAAGAGATACTAGTCTCTTGACCCAAGGTGAGAACAATGCCACGAAGAAATATGAACGAGCGCAAACCCCAAAGGCCAAATTACGACGCGAGGAAGAAAGAAAGCACTACCAAGAAGAGTCTTCACATAGTGCACATGAGAAAGCAGTACATCACAAGGCTAGTGACACAGTATATAGTGCGACAGTAGTAGATAGAGGTTCTGTCAATCCAAATGATGACGACGATGATGACAACGACCAAAGAGTGGTTAGCACCATATCAAGCACAGGAAAGAAATCACTTCGTAAGCCGCATCATGATGACTCTGACAACGAAGATAACAACAAACATGACACCGTTAAAAAGCCTATTCTGAGTGATAGACATCACAAGAATAAAGTCACCAAAGTACCAGCAAAGCCACTGAGTCGTGCACGTTACCAACTATATCGCCATTTCAGCGAGCTAGACAGCGACGACGACTAAATATATTGTTTTATTTGTATTGAGTATAAATATTCATTTTTTCAAGTTACAGTTTAATTACGATACATATTACAACAAACCTACTTCGACACTACAGACGGCGACATTGTTGACCCCGTTGCCTGCACCCAGCTCTCACAGCGCTACGGCTTCAGGATTGCTCTTGGACACCAATAGAGTGACTATTTGACTGAAAAACATACCAAAATAACGAAAGAATAATACCACACCGAGTAGTATGGAGCCGTGAAGGATCACAGACTCTGCAGGCATCAACATGGTCACACCCGTGCACAGCGTGTACCGATAGTACATTTTCTTGATGAAGCCAATCATGACTCCTACCTACAAGCTCTACTTTGATGTATTTTGTATTTTTTGAGAAAATCAAACAGAAAACAGGCCGGTGTCAGTGCCTTACGATGTGTCGACGACGTAGAGCCAGTTAGTTAGTGACAATGACTGGGAGATAGATGAAGAGATAGCGTTTTATCGGCAGTGCAGCTTGAATGGGTAACTGTAGCTGTTGAGCAGGATCACCTTTTCAACCCTATACTCAGTGACGGGTCTCATCATGAGTCAAGGTACGGAAGTGGGAAGCAACTACGACCCTCTTCCGCCCTCTTGTTCTCACTCTTTACAGCTCTTGTTCTCAGCTCTCTCTGGTATTAAATCAATCTATTCTCGGGCCGAATCTCGGCCCTGTCGATGCGTTGATCATTTCCAACAGCAGAAAAAGGACTTAGAGAGAGATATCGACGCGACATGGCCAACGTGGACATATTCTACGAGGAGTATAACAAGGAAGTGGGCGTCTTCGATGAGTTGGTGACTAGATTTCGTAACTCATTCAGCGTTGAAGATGGTACAAATAAGCAACAATTAATTGTTGAAATTGAAAGTAAATATAAAAGGTAAATTCTTCGTTTTGCTTCCACATCATCCACCATCAACTCACCTTTACACTTACTAGAATTGGAGAAGTCAAGAAGTCATTTGGTCTTGAAATCAGATTAATCAAGGATCGTGCACAAAAATTAGAATATGATGGTAAAGGGAAGGCAGTTGACGAAAGAGTGGGTAAGTTAAATGCAGAATTTCGTGCATTAAAGCTTCAGCAAGGAAAGAACGAGTTAATGGCAAATACACCCAACTATGGTAAACCAGGGCAGAGTCACGCAGAATTATTAGCGGGAAAAAATAATGATGAAGTACTTGATATGACAAATAAATTACAAGATAAATCGTTTGAGTCATTAGCAAGAACGAGAAATTTAGTAGAAACAAGTAGAGCTGTGGGACAGGATGCAATTGACGAGATGCGACGTCAGAGAGACCAAATCAAGGATATTGAGGGAGAGGTAGACGCTATCGATACTCACTTAAAACGTGCTGAACGGTTAGTTATGGAATTTTCAAGACGTATAGCAACGGATAGAATAATACAATGTTTCTCTTTCCTTAATATTGTAGTAATGCTTGGACTAATTCTGTATGTAGTCGTCAGTGGCAAGAGTTTAAGTAAACGTTAATATATATTTGTGTAAATTGTAAAATATGATACTGTTAAATACATAATATTTTTGCTACTATTACACTACTCACCCTGTGGTTTGTAATTACTGACCAAACTTTGTACAATAGAGACATTCCAAATAGGTAAATTATACTTAAAGATGTTATTACTATCACACGATGCCGACTGAGATGATGAACTTTGAGGTGCTATAGTGCTAGTCGTGTCAGCTACTGACGAGTTAATCAAGGGAAAAGAGAAGTTTCCCAACGAGAAGGGCATAGTATTAACAGGTAAACAGTAGTTTGCAAGGCCAACATCAGCCATTGCCAGTGTGTGAAAACCTTGACGTTGCTTGTGTTTTGGTGATTTCTTGCAATAAACATAACGCGTTTTCCCTCTCCGCACTACATAGCAGTGAGGACAAAGCACTTTGATTGCCGAGCGCACCTTCATGCCACACTAATGTCTATAGCTGACAGCTCGTTTACTTCGGACGCCGCAACTAGTTCTGCTCGTTCTCGATCGAGACAAAACAGGAGGACCCGGCCTTCCAGCAAATTTGAAAGTTAAAATAGAAGCAGAGGCGACGTCACGCACCAATTGCAACAGAGCTCTAAGGCGTCGCAACCGCGCTTATTCTTGCGGCATTTTGTTCATTACATCTAAACTTTTTGCGATCCGATGAAACAGGTCCTGCCTGAAAAGCTTGTAGTAGCTACTATTGAGACTGGGACCCCTGGCGAGTAGATAGAATGCAGCACCTATGATTGCACAATTAGATCCAAATAGTATCTACTTTACTCACTCGAGGGTGCGCCCATTATTCACTGGTTGTGGCAAGTGTATTCATACCACTCTCAATGAGATAGAACAAGGCGCAACAAGTATTGACGACATTCCTTTGATCTCGGTCATAGCCAATGATGGACACTACTACTCGTTGAACAATAGAAGACTATATCTTTTCAAGATACTGCGAGAAAAGGGCTATTTACCTGATAATATGGTGTCTGTTCGTGTTAAGGCACCATTAGAAAGAGAAAAACTCCGTTATACACCCCAAAAGTGTTCTTTAACCTGTACATTAATGGGAACTAAGGGCGATTTAGATGGGGATATTGATGATGATGGTGATGATGACACTGTAGCTGTTGAGAAGAAACCCCAGATTTCATTTAATGATTTACCTAAAGCTGTGAAGAGTAGAATGAAGGAGTTTATTAAATTAAAGAATAAGAATAAAGAAGACGCCATCATGAGCGAGTTAAATACGCTGGTTAGTACCAATATCATAAGTCCAGAACAAAGATTATTTATATTAGATCAATTGTAGTTAAATTACTTCTTGGCAAATTGTCTGTAGCAGTTACGAAGAACATCATCCTGGGTCAACAAGCCGTCCTTAAACTGCAAGATATTGTTGACGTAGTTAGTAATCTTCTCCCAGCGATTGGCGACACCAACTGGGTATCTATCATATGATGTGGTGAGAGCTTCAATCTCTTCACTGTTCCATTCTTTATCTGGTCTTGGCACAGCGACTTTATTGTTACCTACAGGATAGTAGTGAAGGTCAGAAATTATGTAGTTTATTACGCTGTATAGTACTTAGGCTTACCTTTATCTTCCGTTTCACGTTTCTTGATAAGTTTGGCAATTCGCTCATCATCTGCATCTCTATCTGCAAGTCCTTTGACTGACTCTAACTTAGGGCGCACGACGCTGTCAACACCAGCGTAAACAAAAAGAGATTCAGATCCTTCTTTGGTTGCTGCCTCTCCACCCATAGCGTCATTCATCGAGTTGATAACTTCCATTTCGCAGCAAGAACATAATAGCTCCACCTCGTTATCACTGAATGCGCCATACTCACCGAGAGATTTATCACCTACAACAGGAACTGATAAACGCAATAGTTTACGGAAAATGTTTCTGGCTTTACTCTGAGCTTTCTTCAACTTCTCTTTCTCTGCCTTGGACATTTCCGCAGAACCACCTTTAGCTGCGTTCTCCTCTGCTTCAGCCCACTCCTTCATCAATCGATCTTCTTCTGCTTTTCTTTGCACAGCAGCTTCTTTGGCGTTCTTCTCGGCTTCTTTGGCATTCTTCTTGGCTTCCTTCTCAGCGACTAGACGAGGATCCATTTTCTGTGCTAATGTTACCAATGCGATGATTCTCTCCATCTCTTTCTGCTTCTTTTTCACTGCAATTTTAGCATTCTCCTTTTGCATCCATCTTTTCTCTTCTCTCGAGCCAGCATCATCAGGTTTGTGCTCAGCATCAACACCAGTAAAGTCACGCCATGATTCAAATCTGATCCAATATTCATAGAATTTACGAACACTACTCAATGGAGTATCCATATTGCCTAATTCTGGGACAGGCTTTTTAACAGCAAATCTAGCATTACGCTTGAAGACAGGATCAAAATACTTGAAAAATCGAACTGGTCCTTTCTCTTCCATCTTAGCTCTAACTTTGTCTTCATTAGGTATAGTTTCATCGAATGGTAATTGTGAATCATATGCTCTGCGTTTATCATCGTTAGTTAAAACAGCAAATGCTTCTTGAATCTTTAAGAAAACACTACGATCTTCTTCACCATTAGCGAGCTTATATTGCGCCTTATCTGGGTGATACATTAATACGGCTTTGTGGTATGCCTTCTTGATAGCATCAGTATCAACACTGTCAGCCATAGATCCAAAGCCCAAAATATCATATAATGTAAATGATTTCAAGTTTTGTGGAGTAACACCGACTGGAATAACGATTTGTTCATCAGGGAAACCACCATTATCCTTTTTAGCACCAAAAACAGTCTCAACACCACCAAGCTTTATCATTGCTTGATTTCCAAGAGGTAATGCATTGTTGCATTGTCCTATCAAGTCCCCGATAGTTAAACGAGTGACTACTTTGCACACAGGCTCAGAGCCACTTGGAGCCTCGCTAATTGTAAACATTTTCTCTCTTCTGTTTTCGAGTGTTTCTGATGGTCCAGAAAATGCCACCAATAGGGGCCTGTGTGACAGGCTGTGTCCGCATTGTCAGCACATTAGATTGTACCAACACAAGAGGAGGTAACAGAGATATATAGTGCGTAGATACTGCAGCAACGACATTGAGTTATTACATGTTACCACCCACGACCTGGTCGTGCAACGTGTAGTATTTGGTGTTTGTGGGATTTCTACAAAATACAAGTTGATCACCCCCATATCATACTTCCTGCATCTTTGTTGCATACTCTCTTACTACTTCTTTAACTCTCTACTACTACTTCTTTACTTTCTTCAAGACATTCAATCTCAGCCGGCCCGTCGCAAAAATTTTAAATTCGAATATTAGAATCCAAACTACAAAACAAAAGAAGATGGATTTGGCACAAGTTCTGAACGCATTCCTTAGTGGGGACAACGCCCTGAGGAAGCAAGCTGAGGCTTTGTATGCACAAGAAGCAACCAACCCGGCATCTCTCTTGCAGCGATTGTTTGCATATTACGGCGAGAGATCTCTAGATGTTAGTGCGAGGTTGCTGTGCGGGGTTCTATTAAGAAGATTAATAGAGAAGAGCTTACATATGTTACCAGCTGACATGATTGCATCTTTCCAATCGGGATTACTTGCTGTATGGAGTAGTGAAACCGATAGCAAATTATTAGCTAATTTATCCCATTTAATATCACAAGTTGCCTATACCATTGCGCAACCACCAATCAATGGAAATTGGACTCAATTAATTCCTGCTGTTGCAGCTGAAACCGCACAAATGAGCGATCTTTCTAAGATTTCTGCATCATTTAAATTAATTGAAACACTAGCAGAGTATCGTCCTGACGATATTACAGCTAACATAAGTACTTTAGGCGGATTTTTAGCCCCTTTCTTGGGACATTCCGACGTCAATGTCCAGATAGCCAGTGCCAAAGCCACGGCATCATGCATTACCGCATTAGATGACGAAGAGTCGAGAATATTGTTCAAACCAGCACTTCAACCAATTATCAACGTGATTGGTGCTGCATTACAACAAGGTTTCGAAATTGAAGCTACTGCTATAATTGATCATTTAGTTGCAGTTGCAGAAATCCAACCTATTTTTTTCCGAGGTGCTGTTGAGACTATCGTCCCTATCATGTTGCAGATTGCTGGTCATAAAGACTTCGAATTCTCAACTCGTTCGATGGCACTTGAACTACTAGCAACCCTTTCCCAAACTGCCCCTGCATTAGTTAGAAAGTGTTCATCACTCGTCCCTGGTGTTGTGCCATTAGCATTCAACATGATGTTGGAAACGGATGAGGATGACGACGAGTTCAGCCGAGGAAAGTACAGTGAAGAGTTACTCGATGAAGACAGTTTGTTAGGCGAAGAGGCTATCGAGAGATTAGCATCAACACTTGGCGGGCGCTCTATATGCGACACAGTACTTTCATGTATAACACAGTTTTCTACTTCCTCATCATGGCAGCATAGACGTGCTGCTATTGCAGGATTACAACGTCTCGCTGATGGTTGCAGCGACTATTTCAAGAAGCATGTGTTCTCCAAGTCACTTCCTTATGTATTACAAGCTTGTAACGACGCCAGTTCTGTCCGCGTGCAGTACCAAGCCATTGAATGTGTCGCTCGTTTCGCCGATTTATTTCCCTCGGAAGTTCCATTGTTGGTGAATACTTTTGTTCCCCATCTCACTGCTATTATTGGTAACAATGCGACATGCCCTCGCGTTCGCGGCCATGCAACGTCCGCAATGATCTCAATCATTAAGTTAGATGAATGCAGCGGAGACGTGCTTGCTCCTCACATGCAACTCCTACTGCAGGCACTAGTAGTGTGTCTTCAGAACGCGTCAGTTGAAGTGCAACCACCTTGTTTAACTCTGTTAGGAAGAGTTGCAGAAGCGGCTGGTCAGGCATTCACCCCATACTATCCTAGCTTCATGCCATCTGTAAAGAGCATATTGCTATCATCAGTAGCACCTGAACTAGCGACACTACGTGGTAAAGCAATGGAGTGTGCCGCGTACATGGGCGGCGCAGTCGACCTCAACATGTTTGCGCCTGACGCCGTAGAAATATTGGCATTGTTCACTTCTTTCTTACAATCAGACGCCAACAACGATATCACCTTTGAATACATTCTACCTGCTTGCGCGAAGATGAGTAAGGCGGTTGGAGCTCACTTCGAGCCATACTTGCCGTTTGTCATGAACTGCCTGATGGCGAGCATCAACGAGCCAATACAATGCATTGTAGAAGATGCCGACGAAGACGAGGCTGAAGGCGAAGTTGCCAACGAGGACGAGGACACGAAGCTAGTCTCCACCGTTATCTCCTTCGGTGCCGCAGGCAAGAAGAAGGTGACATTGAACGTGTTCGCTGTCACTCAAAAGAACGAAGCATCCAGAATTTTGTATGAGCTAGCCAGTAACATGAAGGGGTTGATGAAGGCGCACATTGTACCTGCAATCGCAGCCACGATCCCATTAGTGACGTGCCAACAGAGTGGGGACGTACGAGCTAGTTCTGCATTGGCCTTAGCCCAACTTTTCGTTGCTTATATTGACGCAGTGAAGAAGGGCTTCGTCGCGTGGGACTACAACGTGCTGTTGCAAGTTGTCAGTAAATTTCTAGGTAATTTGCAAGAGGAAATCAACCCATCCACCCGTTCATGCGTCGCGGAAGCTTTGAGCGACGTCCTCCTCGCGTGCTACGAGTCAGGAGTTGAGGGTGTCGACGGTAAGTACAGCTCACAGATCTGCCAACCAGATACGGCTACTGTCACCACCTTGGTCACTACCTTACTAGCTGTATCCCAGAAAACCCTCTTACGCATGCAGGAGAAGCGCGAAGCTTTCTCTCGCGACGAAGGCATGGATCAAGAGGACCTTGAGGGCTTGGAGAAGGAGCTTGAGGACGACGAGGACATGATGAAGAACGTGGTCGACAGCTTCGGACAGCTCTTGAAAATATTCGGCGAACAATTTATGCAAATATTTGATGCTCAAATTGCTCCTGTTTTTGCTAATTACTTGGCACCAAGCCAACCTGAGGGATTACAGTTCATGGCTGTCTGCCTCATCGACGACGTCATTGAGTTCGGCGGTGCATCAGCCCACAAGTATATCCCTCAATGCTTGCAAGTGTTCGCTGCAAACCTAAGGAACAGTGAGCATACTGTGTTAAAGCAACCATCTGCTTACGGTATTGCCGTGGCTAGTCGCGTCGCTCCGCAGGTATTCGCGCAGTCGATTGAAATGATGCTACAAACGATACTACCTATCGTCTCCTCGCCTACTGCAGCAGCTAGAGTCGACACCGACGAAGAAGGCACCATCGAAAACTGCTTGTTCACCATCGGCACCATCTGCACCAACCCTGTGTACCGCTCCATCACCATGCCTGCTAGCTGCCCAACTATGGCGCAACTAGCTCAATTATGGTTGGGTGGATTGCCTCTCATCGCCGACGGCATCGAGGCCAAGACCACACAGCACGACTTGTGCGCCGCGTTGGAGTGCAACGACCAAGTCATCTTGGGCGCCAACTTCTCTAATTTACCGGTGATAATCCGGGTAATTGCTGATATTTTAGTGGCACATTTTGTCGGTGACAACCAAGGAGGCCTCACAGTGCATCCTGCCACATTGCCGCGATTAACTGCGTACGTCAAAGGAGTCCTGTCAAATCCTGCCGTTGCACCTGTTGTCAGTAGCTTAACGGCTACTCAACAAGAAGTATTTCAAAAGATTTAAATATATATTTTTTTAGTTTAATTACAATATAATCAGCCGCGTAGACCCTAACTTCCTGCTCAGCCGCTAGCGCGCCGGCGACGACCTTGCTCTCGACTACTTGGCGACCATGATGTTCTCCTTGTCCGCCAACGGCGCGCCGGACTCCTTTTTACAATTTGTATATTTCTTGAGTTTGTGTTTGAGTATCTTCACCTCGTCATTGGCAAGTCTCTTCTCCTCTGCGAGGGCATTCAGCTGCGTGCGAAGTGTGTCCACAGCCGTTGAAGCTATGCTGTTGGCCGACTTCAATGATGCTATTTCATTATTTGCATCCTTCAATTTAGATGCCACGACGGCTGCAGTGAGAAGGTGAGTAAGTGCGTGCGTGCGTGAGTGAGTGAGCGAGTGAGTACCTGAATTATCGCATTCTCTAATCAAGCGCTCTTTGAGAGTGTTGTTGTGACCTATTCCACGCTCAATTTCATCTCTCAAGTCCTTAATAACCTTATTCTTATCAGCCTTTGCTCTTTCATATAATTTATTTTTCTCATTCTTTTCTGATACTAGAACTACGCATCGCGCTTGCAACTTGGCTATGCTCTCGTCTCTATCAACTAATTCGCTTTGTAAGTTATCAATTTCATTCATTAATCTTGTTTTTGATTCATTCATCTCATCAATGTTTTTATATAGTATCTGTACATTCTCCTCTAACACACTATTGCGGGATTGCAGCGACTCATTCTTAATAAGCATCTCAGCCGATCCCTTGGCTAACCGCTTCAGTTTCTCATTCAAGTCACTATTATTATCGGTTAACGTAGTGATGATTGACCGTAGATTCTTTATTTCTTCATCTCGTTCTTGTAATACTTCATATAATTGCGACACTAAGATAGCAGAGCGTGAGAATGAGTGGCGTGAGGGATAACAAGCGCTTACCTGTGGTTCCATTGCGATAAACCGATAATTCTTCTTCTAATTTTTGTACTAATAATTGTAAGTTAAATACTTTTGGATCGTACTCCTGTTCTTCATCCGCCAACTCTGATGGGCGACTGTAGTTAATTTCATTGAGGTCTGATACCACGAAACTGCCGAACGCGTTTGTGGGTCTCGACATGTTTCTTTTATCTATTTTTGCTTTTTTTTCGGTCTTTTTCTAACGAATCGTTTTTACCGGACCGGCACCTTGAGGCCCTTTTCATATTGAGATAGACAATGAGAGAGAAGGCGGCGACACTTAAGGGCGCGGCTCAGCTTATAGTTACTCGGCTGTCGAGGCTGTCCGCGAGACACCACCTATCACTCTAAATCCACAATTATAAATTTTTGACAGTTAAAGTACCGACAGCCAAGTCAAATTGAAAAAATAATAACAAATTTGATAAAAAAGTAAAGACCTAGAAGCTGTGTGTGCTTGTAGATGGAGTTGAAAGATCTGAACGAATTCGACAGGCTACGTCTAGATCACAGCATATTCGACAGTGTGGAACAGGGCGAGATCAGTGATCGATATGACCACGACAATGTCGAAATTGATGACAACAAGGAATACGTCGCACCAGTTATGCCAGAAGATTTCTATCAAAAAGTAGAAGGTTTTCTCATGCAACCTGCACCTAAAGTAGTCAATTTAATGGATAAACCAAAGAAACAAACCTCTGTCGGTGTGAAAGATATGAAACCAAAAGTTAAAAATTTTACGGCGTTAAAAGTAAGAACAAATGATACAAGTGATCACAGAGCAAAGGGCGGCAATTCTAAAGAGTTTAATCTCGATTTGCTACAGCAAGCATTTGCATATAGTGAGAAATTAGCACGAGAAGCTGTGGAGGAAGAGGAGCAAGCAAGTAGAGTAGGTGATAGTAGTAATAACAATAATAATATTACTGCGTTTAAAACGACTAATGCACTAATCGAAACTAGTGTAATGAAATCAAAGCAACGCAGTGGAAAACCAAAAGCGACTGCAAGTGACAAGAGTATCAGTATAGTGAAGCGACTAAGAGATCAAACCAAACAATATGGCAATCCAAAGTCCAATAAAAGTGGCGAAGACAGCACATTGTCCAACTCGTTTAGCGTCCAATCAATACCAGAAGAAGATATCCGAAGAAACGTGCTCGACTTCGACTCCTTGATTACTAATTTCCAAACAGGAGCTAATATATCAAAGCTGAAACAGGAGCTTATGCAGTCGCAGCAAAGCAAGAGTAACAGCGAGCAGTTCATGCGGCAGATAGCCGCCGAGTTCAACTTGGGCGGCGGAAGGCGGTAGAGGCACCTTTACTTAATGTATTATTGTAATATAAACCATGTATTATTCCGTACCGCCCTGCTCCAACGGCTCTATTGACCGGCAGCCTCACACCTACCTTGAGCTATTGCCATGGAACTGTCACCACTTGTACTGTTACCACTTGCACTGCTGCTATTGCAGAGTTGGTGTGTAAACAACTTCAATTTCAATTTTTGATTCGGCGAACCCGACTCCAGCCAAGAGGGAAACGGGTCAACTGCGAATCTGCAAGGAAAACAGTTCTCTGCTTCGCTTTTGCAGCAACCAAGTGTCGAAGCGATGTCGGTGTCTATCAAGGTAGCAATCCGTTGTCGTCCCTTTACTATCGATGACAAATTAGGCGTGAAAATGCGTCAAATTTCGGACGAAGAAGGCGAAGTTGAATTAATAAATTCTGATTATAGTACTTCGCGTTTTCCTTTTACATATTCATGGTGGAGTGCGTATGGATACAAGCGCCATCTCACAGGAAACAATATGAATGATGCAGATAACATGGAGTTAATTGATCAAGGTGCTGCATATGCACAATGTGGTATGAAGATTAAGGCAGATTTATTAAGTGGTGCTGCTGTGGTTTTATTTGCTTATGGATTATCTGGTAGTGGTAAAACCTTTACTGTATTTGGCCCAGATGCTGTTGATGCCCCAGAAGCATGGTTTAAGCATGCAGAGCCACAACCATTATGGGGAATCTTCCCTAGATTAGCCTATGAATTATTCCAAGAAAAAGGTGATGGATGGAAGATTTCCATGAAGTATTTCCAGAATGTCGTCGATACCGTGCGCGACTTAATGAGTCCAAACGCCGAAGAGCAGCACTACAAGAATGGCATGCGCAAGGATCCAGATGGTTTTATGGATATCGAGTGGTGCAGTAGTCGAGTCATCACATCATGGAATGACTTACGTGAACAATTTCAAAAAGCAAATGCAAGAAAAGCTATTGCACCAACCCAGTTCAACCCTATGTCAACCAGAGGCCACTGCATCATGGTGTTGGAGGTGGAAATGCCACACCCAGAAACAGAAGGAGTTAAACAACGTGGACGTGTTTATGTGTGCGATCTTGCAGGTACTGAGCCAGCCGGTGATATTGTCTATGCTAATTACAATAAAGTCAACTTTGATGATGGCACTTTCGAATACAAGTTTGCTGGCGCGCATCCTGATCCTAAGAAAACAAAGGAATTACAGGAGCAAGGAAAGAAAATCAATCTTTCATTGAGTGAAATGGCTCAGTTCTTCATGAAGATGGCAGAAGGAGTGATGAAGAAGACTCTCAAGCCAGGTGTGTCCATCCCCGGCTGCAACTCCTTCTTCTTGTGTAAGTACCTCAAGGACACCATGTTGCAAGCGAGGACGTACCTGTTCTGCGCTATCCGTCCGGAGGTTGAATTCTTAAAGTATACCTTCGCAACACTTGGTTTTGCTAAAAACGCTAGTGTAGTCAAACTAGCTCCTAAAAAAGCCGGTGAAGTTGCTGCTTCTGCTGCTGAAAAGAAGTTAATGGCTGAGTTAGAAGCGATGAAGCAGTTAGTGGCTCAACTACAAGCATCACAAGGTGGTAACAGCGGTGATGCAGCCAAGATGATCGCTGAATTACAACAAAAATTGATGGAGAAACAGAGCGACTTAGCCAAAGAGCTCGCGGGCGAGTCGAATGCCGGCGCAATCGACAAACAAAGAGAGCAAGAGCGGTTAGAGTATGCGAAACGTGGTATCTCTTTAGCTGCTTACGATGGTGAAGGGAACACAAACCCTTACTTCAGTAACCTTGATGAGGATCCGTTCCGCTCGAACCGTTTCATGTATATACTCGCGAAAGAAGAGACTGTTTTCGGTAGTAAGTGCGACATACAACCCATGTCGCTCTCGGTGGTGCGCGAGCATTGTCGCGTCAAGTTTGACGGCCAAGTCGTCTCTATTGTGCCTGGCAAAGGCGAGACTTTTGTCAACGGTAAGAAGCTTGTGGGTAGCGCTGCTGTTACTATCAATATCTTTGACCGCGTTGTGATGGGCGACCAGTTGATGATGCTTCGATGGCCTGGTCACGAGGACGGACTCGGTGAACCAATGAGTGGCGATGACGCTGTAACTGAGTTCCAAGAGGGATTAATTGCCTCGCGCTCTGGTAGTTCTGGCGGCTCCAATGAGTTTGAAGAAGAGAAGAAACGAATGAAAGAAGAAAGAGATAAGTGGGAAAGCGAGAAGAAGGACAAGAATGCTCAACGCGACGAGGAGGAGTACCAGCGCGCCATGACCGCCGTTGACAACAACATCTTGGATCTGCTCCCTAAGACCAAAGAAGCCAAGTCTATCGTGGACCTGCTAGGCCGCGTCACTATGAGCTTTGATGTCATCCTTGAGAAGGGCGCCGACCACATTCCGAAGGTCAAAATCAGTGTGGAGAACAGCGATCCAAAGCAGTCAATCTTGATTGATCCGCAGCAATTCTTACCGAAATTGTCGTTGTTGAAAGACGAGATGATGAAGCTGCGCAGCGCCATCGACGGCAACAGGGAGTACCAGCTACCAGAGCAACACGACCCACTTTTCTTGATGTTTGACAATGACTTCCATCTGGGCACTGCCACGCACTGGCCAGAGTACCTCATCTACAACCTGGAGACCGACGAGAGCGAGAAGATGCAAGATATCAAGAATGCCGCCGTGCCATACAACAACATCGGTTTACTCGAGATATTCTGGAAGCCGTTGTTTGGTCCTAATCCCGAGGATGAAAGCAAAGCGGCGAAAGATATTGAAAGCGAGGAGGACTTGCTAGGCAAGCCTTGGACATACAAGCTCTTCATCAAGCAGGCAGTTGATCTACCAATACGCTGCGTGATGGCTTATATCGAGTACGATTTCAACGGTGAAACCTTCATGACAGAAGTAGCTGATCACTCGGATGGGGCGACATTCACCCCCAAGTTCACCTACTCTCACGTGCACCATGTACCCAAGGCAACCCCAGAATTCTTACAGTTTTTAAAAGGAAGTATGGAGTTCCGAGTGCATGTGACGCAGTTCGTGGAGCGACCAAAGGGGGATCTAGAGATCATAGGAACGAGTAACACCGTTGTTGTGGACAGTATCAAGTCGGGAGAAGCCAAGGGTTATGACGCCGTTGGAGGCGGTGCCAAGCGACCCAAGTCTGACGCGGAGTTACGTTGCGACAAGCTTTCAGAGGCGTTAGGACAAGCATTAGAAGAAAATTCTGCACTGAAAGAAAAAATTAAATCATTGGAGCTGCGCATTGCCGTGTTGGAAGGAAAGTCTGGCGACTCGGGCATCAAAGACAAGTTCAACGACGCCAAGATGACCGACTCCATCGTCAACGGATAGATGTTCCCCTTACTATTTGTGTGTGTAACCTAACGACTATATTATTCAGCGGTACTTTTCCGGCCTATGGAAGGTAGTCACTCACCTCCGAAGACTAACTAACTAGAAACATGCTGTTCGGAGCACCGAGCGAAATCGTCTCTGAGTTCGACGTGGAAGTTACAGATGAAAGCACGTTAATCTCCGAGGGATCGAGCAGTGAGGCATACAGCTCTAGTATAGCAAATTCAGCATTTACTAACACGGTTTGGGATGATACACCATATGAATTCGAACTTAGATTAATTTATGATGCCAACGTGTATCCGATCCGCATCAATAAGACTTATACTATTGCAATGCTAAAGAATGATGTTATGGCATTATTGAGATCAAAAACGACTAAATTTCCGAGGGACTTACCTCCACATCTACTTGGATTAGACCATCAAACGAGTGAGTATACCGTGGTTCATTCCGCATTATCCACCCTAGATGAAGGTTCGGCATCAGTAGCCACGCTGCGTATTCATGATGGAGCAAAGCTTAATGTGTCAGTGCTTAATGAGGATCAATACTTCAGGCTGCAGGAGGAGAAAGACAAGAATAATACATTAAAAAATGTTTATCAATCCATATCCACCATAGTTCTATCGCCCATCTACGTGCTCGGATATGCAACAGTGGCCACCGCGGACTGCTTGTGCCGCAAAGAATCAAGAAAAGCAATGTTTGGACGTCATGTGAAGTAAATTGAGGGAAATTGTAAAAAATTATTGATACACACTACTATATTACTACTGTGAATAAGCAACTACAAAATCTTAAGACCGCTTCCGTAGCCACGCAATCTTAGTCTAAGCCCATCCAGGTAAAACACGCCACAATAAGTAATGACAACGGATACAATGCAAGTATGATCAAGGCGTCCTTGAAGGTGTGCTTCTTCTTGTGAGCCATGCACCACATAACGACTTGCACAAAAATAATTGAACTAGTTTCTGAAAAGTATTCCCAACTTAGACTCTGCGAATAAATCAAAAACATAAAAATACCTAAACAAAATGTGTTGTTCATGATAGCTGCCCCTTCCAACGTGCTCAAGGCGATCTCCATGGAGTGCGACGTCTTCTTCAGAGCGTAGTTGTAGCTAGCAATAACCTCACTGGCATTCGACGCCAACGGCGCAAAGACAAATGATATATAAAAACTTGAGATCCCTGTTCTTCGCCCTACTTCACTCAGCACTGACACCATGGGATCAGAGAAAAGAAGAATGAGAAACGTGCCCAAGGCCATCTTGTACAGCGACAAATTCATGACTCTGCTCATTTGGTCTTGAGGGGATAACTCGCGCAACTCATCCGGCATCTCAGGCTCGTCCTCGTCCTCGTCTTCATCCTCGTCGTCCGACTTCTCAACTTTATCTTCAATAGTTCTGAAAGCAGAATTTGCTTCAGATGATGCGGAGATACCACCACTCTCTTCCTGATATAACTTCTTAGGGCTCGCAGACTCTCCTCGCTTTATCAGGTCTTCGTGGGTGCTGATGTACTCGAAGACGCCAGTGACAAAGTCGTCAAGATCGATGGCGCTTTTACCTTTGAACACTTTGATCAGCTGCTCCTTCGTCAAGTACTCACCCATGTCATAGAACACGGCCACTAATTCTAACGAATCTAACGTGCCGTTGCTGTCCTTATCGTAGCGCTTGAAGAATGGCTTGATAACTTTCCTTAGAGTTGCCTTGCACTCTTCGGACAGGAGGGTGTTGTATGACGCAACGACTGGTGCGATAGGTGATGTTGCCGCACTCAAACTTTGATATTCTCGGTTAATTATGTTCGTTCTATTGATAATACTGATTCTCTTGATCTCTTCAACCATGACTCCGAGCAGCGTGACGTCGCCGTTATAGATAGCCTTGACTAGTAAGTCCTCTCGAGTTGCATTATGCTTCTCGTTTTTGTCATCCTTACACAAGTATTGTTGATATAAATAGTAACCAAAAAAAGCAAGACAAGTAATCATGCCTATTGTAGCCCACATTGCTTCGCCTTTTGCTTGTGCAGCTGGAGAGCTCATCACATAAAAGAGTCCTGGGACTTGAATTATTAGATAAGAGCAAGCAGTAATCAACATGTAATTTGATACTTTTCTAATCTTTGGTGATATTGAAACTCCTGATAATAACCAGTTTTCATGCTCAAACAATGAATTATCGGTCAACTTTGGTTTGGCCTTATACGCGCATGTTCCATCAGCAGCAATATCAACTCTGCCACCTAAAATTGATAGAAACCATGGCACAGTCAATAACATAATTGTACTACCAGCTAATGCACCAACACCAACACTTAACTCTTCCTGTGCATTGGGACCAAGACCTGAAAATAGCACTATACAACCGTCTGGCACAGCTCCTAATATAGGCAACACTACCGACCCAACAAGCCCAGCAAGTGATGGTACTAAAAGCAATAACTCACTTCCATCACTAATAAGGTTCGACGCATAGTACAAGATGTACGAGTAGACACATCCAACGGTAAGTAGCTGGCAGAAGCCATGTATACCATCTGGCAGACCTCTCACGTCAATGAAGAAGTCCTCCAAGCCCATTTCCAATTTAAATTTTGTCGATGATCGGATCACATCCTACTTGATATCATCCAGTTAGGGGATCTGACTCAAGAATTAGTTATACACGCTGCTACAGCGATTACCGCGTACTCATGGACAGCTCGAGGAGTCACTAGTCATTCGATATAGTGAATTAAGGAGTTCGCCAGGACAGCAAGTATGTAGTATGTAGTATATTGCATGCGTATATAGTATGCGTATGTAGTATGCGCATGTGTATTTAGGATGCAATAGTGTGCTAAGACGGCGTTAGACTCAACTACTGTGCATTCAACGAAGAAGTGGTGCATCTTGAGGACCGGAGCTCCAATGGCATTTGGACAAGAAGAGTGGAAAGAGAAATAGTCCAAGTAGGAAGGAAAGGAAAGGAAAATGTCGATGAATAAGGCATCGCGCATGCTGTCCTACATCAACTACCGCATGCGTATTGTGGTACAGGACTCGTAAGTAGCATTATGTACTTTTTTAAATCACCTCCTTTACTTATTTAAATTACTTTGTAGGAGAACAATTGTGGGAACGCTGATGGCGTTTGACAAGCATATGAACTTAGTACTAGGCGATTCAGAAGAATTTAGAAAGATAAAGTCAAAGAAAGGTTCTGGAGTAGCAGAAGTTAAGGAAGAAAAAAGAGCATTAGGACTTATAATTCTTAGAGGTGATTCAATTGTATCGATGACAATTGAAGGACCACCACCTGTTGATACTGAAGATAAATCAGCTCCTGGTGGACCAGGTGTTGCAAAAGCAGTTGGTAGAGGTATTCCAATTGCACCACCAGGTGTAGCACCTGTAGGTATGTTCTAGATCTAATATCTAATATCTAATTTAACATATTACCTTACCTTATCCTTATCCTTATATTCCTTATTATTTGTGCTAACATATTTTATATTTATAAAGGTTTAACTGGACCTGTAAGAGGTGTTGGAGGAGCTGCTAGTATGATGATGCAACCAGCTCAAATTGCTGCTCAAATGGGAGCTCAAATTCAGCCGCCACCAAGAGGCATGCCAGGTATGATGCCACCTGGTATGGCGCCACCTGGTATGATGCCACCTGGTATGATGCCACCCGGAATGATGCCACCTGGAATGATGCCACCTGGAATGATGCCACCTGGTATGATGCCACCCGGAATGATGCCACCTGGAATGATGCCACCTGGGATGATGCCGCGACCACCAATGCCCCGACCTCCTATGTAACAGAATCGTATATAAATTGTTTATAGCTAATCATCCCTCTACTTGTTAGCTCTTTCTCTTCTTGTTTTTAATAGTTTGTGGGTTCCCCTAACTGCAGCAAAAGTACCGGTTTTATACCGTTAAAAAAATATATATAAAAAATCAAGCGATGGAAGCGCTGTCGATACCAAATGCGTTCGAGGAGCTGCCTGGATGCACACCAGCCGCTGGATTCTATGTGCGCGAAGCATGGGATGCAGCTGAATTGTCAGATCGCGATATTCGTAACAGAATTGAAGGTAATGGTCCCATACACACTCACTTACTATAACCTGTCTCACACATAAACTGCAGGTCTATCTTCATTTACACTAGATGATCCATCGCAATTCATTGTCGATGACATTTACAGCGCAATCTATTGCTTTGGCGCATTAAGTGACGATAATAGAAATGCATTAGCCGAGGCACTCCTTGATCTTGGAAATCATGGAATGCTGATGATAACAGAGACCAATCCTGAGTATGTGTCACCACAAATGAAGAATTCTGTTATTATGTTGTTCTATTTCATGATGGTATTATCACAAAAAGCAGAGACTGTAACAGCTGCTAGTGAAGTAGGATGTGGTACAGTACAAGTACAACAAAAAAATGATGATGATGATGACGATGAGAAAGTGGTAGTTACCAAGACAAAAAAGAATGGCACCGTAAATACACAATGGAATGAATGGCGCATCCAATATTTACAATTTATTGATAAGATTGTGACTCTGGATCAGTCTCTTCTCTTCACGATGGGAATTGTCCCAGAGCAGTTCATATCCCTCGCATGGTCACTTGCTTTAAAGATATTCGAAGCGAGTTATTTAAGCATCAATGACACCATGAAGAAGCTTTGCGTTGATATTATTGCCAATTGCGTCACTGTATTTGCATCAACATCTGGCTCCCTTCCAGCTCTTACTACTGCTATTATTGATGCGATTGTGCGCTCAGAGCATATGGCCGTCAATGCAGCTGCCATCATCGTCAACTCCAAGTGCACCGTAGTCGCCAACGAGATCATGTTGGACATCAGCAACTGGAATATGGGCGCAATATCTACAACTGGTGCAAAAAATATTGGAATTTTTATTGAAACAATTGCCGAGTTGAACCCCTCGTTGATGACCACGTACATGCCGGTTATCAAGCACCAAGTGGACAGCTCCGCTCACCAGGTTAGAAGCTCGCTACTCAGAGCTATCGGCAGTGTCATCTCGTACGTTCATAAGATGCATAATGAGACAGCAGAAGCAGTGACGAGGGAGGACGCAGCCACGAATGAAGCAAGTGAAGGTGACGAAGCTCAACCAAAACCATTGAATAAGTTGACATTAGCAAGAGTGCGTGACTCTTTGATCGACTTGTTGGTTGAACGTACTCACGACACTAGTCACTTCACTCGTGCAGCTGGTCTCAAAGTATGGCAATCCCTCGTTGACACTCACTCACTACCTGTGTTTACTGTGTCTACCGCAGTGGATGTTGCGATCGACCGCATCAAGGACAAAAGCATAAATGTGCGCAAGAACGCAGTGAACACTCTGGTGTCGCTAGTAGATAACAATCCTTTCTCTGGCAGCTTAGACACGGCAATATTCGAGCAACGTGCGACCGAGTTAGACGCGCTATTCAAGGAAAGAGTCGAGCAACTACGCGCTACCAGCGCCAAGGAAGACAAAGACGACGTCACAGAGGTGACCAACACCGCAGGCGACGTGGCTATTATTGACCCATTTTTAGAGAGTCCCGATGTAGTAGAAGACGCGCAGATACAATCCATTAAAATCCGTCAAGATCATTGCAAATGCGCCCTTAAGTTCATTCACTCACTCACTAACTCCGTGCAGTCCATCGAGGCGCTATTACACTCAACGAATACGTCAGACGTGGTCGCTGCCTTGAAGTTCATAACTCGCGCGGTTGCCTTCAACATCAAGGGCTCGGGCATGGTGCTATCCAACGCATTCTCCCTTGTATGGCACAACGAGGCAGCTATAGTCAACGAGATCGTCACCGCATTCTTCAAGGTGTACATCACTGATGGATCCGAGGAAGACGTCAAGTTGTCACCGCACGAAATATCCGGCAACCTCATTCAAGTCACGAATCGCTGCAAGGAATCCATCGTGTCACTCGAGAAAATCATAGGCGAGTTGATCAAGAAAGAGTTGGTGGATCCACAAGCCATCGTCACGTCGTTATGGAAGACGCTGGAGCACCTCGGCACCACCGATGCGGTTAGCAGCGACAACGGCCAGATCACCAAGGGTGCAACTGTCCACGTCATTGCCATCATCGCCAAGTACTACCCCAACATCATCACCCCTTCCAAAGTCAGGATTATCAGTCAAATATGCTTCAACAAGGAGACGATGCAAGAGAACAATGCGTACACGATGAGGGCAGGCGCGCAGTGCCTCCTAGCGTGTCCGTCATACTTCAATTGCAGCGATAATGAAATGAAGGAGGCGTATAACGTGGCAGTTGCAGGAGTAAGAGACATCATCATCGGTGCCTACTGCGGTGAGAATGAAGAGATCACTCGCGGGTGGTTAAGTGTATGTGAAGAGTGCATGCACGCAGTGTTTCACATCCATCCATGCCCAGATAAAATCCTTGGTAGTATCATTGCACCCGTGTACGAGTCACTGGGTCTTGGCTCAGACACCAGCTCATCTACTGTCGTATGCAGCAACGTGCGCTTGGCTCGCTTCATGTTCATCCTCGGTCAAGGAGCACTGAACACTGTTGTATACACAGAATTTATTGCCAACGAAGCCAAGAAAGCATCTGTGAAGAAAGAAAGTAAGTCAAACAACAAAACCACTACAGTGGACTCGATGGAGGAGGAGATGGGCATGATCGCAGCAGTGGACGCCGAGCATGACCGCATCTTCACGCGGGTCACCGAGTACGACCTTGTTTTTGACAATTTATTGGGCAAATTTCACCCAGTTATCGCCTTCATTGTAGCCAATGACAAGGGTAACTACAGCAATTTGTTGTTGCGAGAGACAGCAATATTCGCGCTCAGTCGATACATGACGGTGTCATCGCGGCTGTGCGAGACCTACTTATCCCTGCTGTTCACGGTGCTAGTCAAGGAGCAAAGCGACGCGATCAAGACGAGTATTGTCATTGCTTTAGGTGACTTAGCATTCCGTTTTCCTAACGCGCTTGAGCCATGGACAGGTCACATGTACGCTCGTCTGACTGACAGCAGCGTCGTCGTGAGATACAACTCCCTAATGGTACTCACTCACCTTATCCTCAACGACATGATCAAGGTGAAAGGACAGGTGAGTAACATCGTGTGCTGCTTGTGCGACCCTGTTGACGCAATCAAGGACTTAGCTACTCTGTTCTTCATGCGTTTGTC
>JACCDO010976003.1_pt1 | contig 43093 bp, 24 predicted proteins | sample 7446101 | NCBI WGS metagenome assembly JACCDO01 (sample SAMN15323440, study PRJNA562643) | freshwater metagenome | isolation source: river surface water | place: USA:Blue River Watershed | collected 2017-08-16 | reverse complement strand
TACAATAATGGTATCTCGCTGACGAGTCTTGCTTATGGCTGCACTAATTGTTTTTAATGGTCTACTCTCTAAACCGATGTTTTTGTTATCCCCTTTACTTGATGACACAAACCAGATTTTGGTAGGCGTAGATTTAACACTGATATTGCCCGTACTCAAAACGCCCACACTGTCTATAGTCCTCACAAAATATGTATACTGCTTACCCGCTATTAAACCGGTATCCAAATACGTTAACCGTGTAAGTGTATCGCTGATTAAATTTCCTACTGTAGCAGAACTGCCGCGGTACAACGCATAGCGTTTTGCGCTTCCACTTTTACTTGCTGTCCAACGCAAATAAACCATTCGAACTCCTGCCTCCGCTAGCAAGCTATCCGGTGGCGTTGGTGGAGTATTGGGGCGGATGCTCAACTCGTTGCTAAATCCACTCTCCAAACCACTGCTAGTCACCCCTTTGATGCGGTAATAATATCTGGTTAAGTTGGTTAACCCACTGTCTTTGTATGCCCTTCTTCCATTCCACAACGTATCTACCAACAATCCCACCGTGGATGTGTCCGAAATCGGTTTTGTAGATCGGAATATCTTAAACTTAATCAATCCACTCACCGAACTCTGACTCCATACCAACTCCGCCTTCTGATTGCCACCCTCTACCGATAACAACTGAGGCGATGAAAATTGATTGTTATTTTCAAAAGCTCCTAAATCCGGTTTGCTAGACTTCGGCATAGGTCTTGAATTCCCTAAAAAGTCATATGGAACAAATACATCCATTGTACCTTTCCCAAGTGATTGAGAAGCATTTGATAATGCGAAGGTTCCAGAAATAAACATTGGATCAACATCCGTTATATCTGTACCATTAGAATACCCACCAAGTATGTTTGAATTAGTTACTGATATGCTTCCTGTATTCGGGCCAGCTGCACTATAAAATTGCGTTTGTCCAGGATTTCTAATTATACAATTATAAAATTCCATGGAACCGCTTAAAACATAGTTTGTAGTGCCTTTATTGTTAACAATTGTTGAATTTACAACTTGGAATTTGGGTCCCTGACACCATAAAACGTTTCCACCTATTTCATCATGTATAATAACATTATATAAAAATATGAATTTACCATAACCAGAAATAGCACTACCATTTTCTGTACATTCATTCTTGTAAAATTCTGAATTAATTATCCAAATAGAATCTCCACTACCTAAAGCTAGAGCCCCCCCTTTCCTTCCTTTATTACTATAAAATTCACAATTCTCTATTACAATTCTACCTGATAAGTTTCCACCGCCACCATCAATATCTCCAGTAGCAAGGTTATTTCTAACTTTCAAAAACTTTAATTTAAACTTACCTGAACCATAAATACCAGCACCTGCACTGCTGTATCCATTTTCAATAACTAAACCAGTTAGCTCAGTTCCTTTGGCTTCTCCGTCTTTAATTCGAACAACACACCCTGAATTATTTCCATCAATGATCGTACTATCAATAAATTGTTTATTGCCTGTAATAATGAATCTACTTGCAACAATTATTTCTTTACCGTTATAGACAATATTCTCTTTATATCTTCCTTTTTCAATTAAAACAGTATCGCCAGTACGACTTCTATTTATAGCATATTGAATAGTTTTGAATGGTCTATAATCATATCCTCGATGTATTGAATCTGAACCATTTTTTGCTACAAATAATAATCGTCGAGAATATGCAGTTACAATATTTGAAGGTAAGCTTTTAACACCAATTGAATCTATCGCCGAAATTCTATAAGAATAGATAATATTATCCGATAATGTTGTATCCTCAAAATTAGTAAAAGGGGTGCTACCAATTTCACTGTAATTCAATACCCCAGTGGACTTAGTTATTGCGCGATAAACACCATAACGCACATTCTTTGACTTAGAGGCCTTCCAACTTAACATCACTCGATGTGGCCCAGATTTAGCGTTTACACTATCCGGAGGAAGGGGTGGAGTATTAGGGCGGATGCTCAGCTCGTTACTTAATCCACTCTCCAAACCAGCACTCGTTACCCCTTTGATGCGGTAGTAATATCTGGTTAAATTGGTTAATCCACTATCCTTGTAAGCTCTTCTTCCATTCCATAATGTATCTACCAATAATCCCACAGTAGCAGTATCTGAAATGGATTTAGTAGAACGATAAATTTTAAACTTACTTAATCCGCTTACTGTGCTCTGACTCCACACCAACTCCGCTTTTTGATTCCCCCCCTCTACGGATACTAATTGTGGAGATGCAAAATTGGAAACTTGTTCAAATGGGCCTAAATCCGGAGCACTGCCCACAGGTTGTGTTCTTTGTCCACCAAAATAATCTACTGTTAAATGCTTAGAAACCGAGTAACCTGTTCCTATCGCACTAGAATAATTTGGTATTTTATAATCCTCAAAAGTTCGAATTGGATAATTTATTCCGGATGTACCCGTTGTATCATTATTAAAATAATTAATTTTAAAATACATTTTGTTGGGAGAACCAATAGACCCTTTATAAAAATTTGTAAATAAATTATTTCTAAAAGTTACTATTGAAAATCCACCGCCACTGAAATAAAAGTTTCTTTTATTTTTTTCAACTATATTGTTAAATATAAAGTAGTTACCTCCGCCTCCGCAATTCTCAAAACCAAAAGCCATTTCATTTTCAGAAATTAAATTATTAAAAATCAACACAGAATCTACATTGCCATTACAACCCATCGAAAAAGCAGATCGATAATTTTTATAAAAAATATTATTGGTAACCAACATTCGATTATTAGTAAATACTAATCCATTCCCTGTAAATGATGGAGAGCCATTTTCATAAAAATAATTGGCATTTAGCCAAGGCATTAAATTGTTATATCCACTCAATGAAATTAAAAAATTCCCAAGGTTGCGTCGAAAAATACAATTCCGTATTTCAACATTACCACTTACACCGATACATGCCCAAAATCCGCCCGATGTACTTCCATTATCCTCAAAAATCACCCGTGTAACCAGAGCCTTTGCATTAGATCCAAAAAATGCAGCACCTCCTAGTACATTTTTAATTGTTAATCCAGAAATTTCAAAATAACGTGTAGAATTACCACCATGGTTATTGGGGTCATTCGGCCCATAAAAGAAATACGTATTCCCATAATGGTTGCCACCATCCAAAATCGTTTTTCGAATATGTGAGGTATCGCCATCTAAAAGCCATTTGGAAGAAATTGTAAGCCCTCTATTACCACAATAAATCTGTTCTTCGTAGCTCCCATCATCAATGATTAGCGTATCCCCCGTTCTGGTGTGCCGCAACGCTTCAGGGATAGTAGAAACTGGAAAATTAACAGTTCCCAGCTCCATACTTTTTACCGTTTTTGAAACCCAAATGATACCTCTTGCGACAATGGAACGTTGGATTGGATTTTCACTCATCACCCCCATGGTGTCCACGGCACGAACGGAGTAAAAATATCGGTTCCCTAAAATTAAAGTACTGTCAAAATAAGACCTTGCCGAGGTTGTATCCACCAAAACCGACAAATTCGAGGAACTTGTACCTCTATATATTCGGTATTTAACGTTACTACTACTACTTTTCGACCACCTTAAATAAGCACTCCTATTACCTAAATCTGCCGTTAGGGTATCTGGCCGTCCAGGAGGATTATTCACAGGCACCCGTATTTGCGATGAAAATACGGACACCTTTCCTGAACTATCTATGGCTTTTAATCGATAGTAATATCGATTACCATTCGTAAGACCAGTATTTATAAAAGTTCGAGAATTCCTGCCAATAGTATCTGAAATCAAACCAACAGTCGATGTATCGGAAATTGGTTTATCCGAACGGTATAAAGCGAAATTCTTCAATCGAAAACTACCAAAAACAACTTGTGGAATATTGAAGTTTGTAGTACTCGAATTTGAAATCCCCAATTGATAATTTGAATTTGTACCAAACATCAGCAATCGGAAACTATCATCCAATACAATGGAATGTTCGTATCCCGTGGCAATTAATTTCGCCTTCTTTATTGCATTAATTTTCTTGAACACTCCGCTATTTGTCCAACTGCTATCTCCAAGTGCGCCTTGACCATTCCAACCTGCACCATAGACAGATAAGTCTTTCTTTCGGGCCAGAGTCACATGTCCTGCAGGAGTTGCCTCCAACCAATCTTTATCTGTACCAACTTGAATGGGATAATTTACAGAGCTAGTTCCACTGTGACCCAATTGCCCCCATGTATTGTACCCCCAAGACCACATCGTTCCATCCGATTTCACAGCAAAAGTCAAGTTATTACCTGCGGCTATCGATACCCAATCCTTATCGCTTCCTATTTGCTTTGGTAAGCTTACGTTAGTATTACTGGAATCTCCAAGTTGCCCGTGACCATTATAACCCCAAGCCCACAATGTGCCATCATTTCGCAATGCTATGACATGATTAGCACCAGCAGATATTGCTTTCCAATTTTTAGCAGTACCTATTCTTCCTGGAAACATATGATCATTCCCGGAAAAATTCCTACCTAACCTTCCTTCACTATTGCTACCCCAAGACCAAATGCTCCCATCTTTCTTCAAAGCAACCGAATGTATATCTGTTACAGATACATAAACCCAATCCTTATCTGTACCTATTTGCTTTGGTACAGAAGAAGATGTTGAGGTATTGTCTCCGAGTTGTGCGTAATCGTTATTCCCCCAAGCCCACAAACTACCATCATTTTTTATACCTAAGGTGTGTCTTCTTGAGGTAGCAACCATTTTCCAATCGTTATCCCGCCCAATTCTTACAAACGTTTTTCGTGCAGTGTTACTATTATCACCAAGTTGATAATTATCATTTAAACCGGTGGCCCATAATGAACTATCACTTTTTATGATGAAAGTACTATAACTAGTCCCTGAAGAAGTAGACCAAATTACTTTCTCATCGAAACCCCATCCCAAACTAGCCTTTCCAGAGGAACCTTCAGAAAATTTAAAATATGGAACTTGTCCCTGTACTATATTTATAACTCCACTTCCTAAAAGTCCAGTAAATATTAAAAATTTGTTCTTTAAAATCTTCATCATCATAATTTTAGTGCATAATTAGCCTTAAACTAATTCTTCAAATATAAACTTTAGCACCTTTACTAATAATGATTTATCATTTAACTTAGTCTATTGACAATAATTATGATTAAATGGCTTTTAATTTCACTAACTTGAAAATAATTTTAATAAATGCCTTAATTAATTTAACAACTGAACAATTTGATAAAACACCATTGATTGAAGCAGTCACAAAACCTTCTATATACGATGAGTCACTTTAGAATTTTGAAATCCTGAATAAAACATCATGACATTCTAGTGAAGAATAATTCTTTTCAAAAAACAAATACGTTTCAACGAAAATTAAATGTTCGTAACAGGGGAAAGCGCAAAAAATAAGATAGAGGAATTAAAGAGCGTCAACAAAACCCAAACAAAAAACCCTTGCAGAACATTAATCTACAAGGGTTTCTTTTTTTGTGATGTGGTATCGGGCGGAATCGAACCGTCGACACAAGGATTTTCAGTCCTTTGCTCTACCAACTGAGCTACGATACCATCCAGTAAATTCGACCAACTCTTACGAATTGGTTTCTTAAACGGGCTGCAAAAATACAAAATCTCCCTTTACTTCCAAACCGAAATTCAAAATTGTTTCAAAAAACTACCAATTTCAATACAAGATGAACCAAGTATACGGAATTTCGACAATCATCTCTTTAGAGCTTAATCTACAAAAAAATAATAAACGATTCGTTTTTTGGCACTGAAATTGACTAACGAGCTCTAACATTTCCTCATTTTTAGACAAAATCTATGAAAATTAAACATTTTCACCAACAACGTAGATATTTATCTACTAATTTCGTAACATCACTAAATATTGTATAATCCAATAGTTCAAATGAATAAATTAGCTAAGCTCATAACAAAGTCACTAATTGTTCTAACGCTGATTGCAACCAACGTTAAAGCACAAGACATAACTGGCATTAGTGCAGCCGGGGCAATAACAGTTTCTTCGGGTTCCAATTATAGTATAACTTGGACATCTGTAGCGGGTGCAAATGCGCAGTACAAGGAAATCACCCTTAGCCTTACGGGATTTAGTGGCAACACTGAAATTTGGTTTGCTGATACCAGCTCACAGTCCACTTGGGAATTGCAATATGGTAGTGTGGGATCAAATGCATGGAAAGAATTTTGTCCAGGAAACGCAGGTCCTGGGGCCCCTATGCCATTCAAACCAGGGAATGGGGCAACTACAGCAAAAGTTTATATTCGAAACTCTTTATCAAGTAAAGGTACCTATAACAATTTAATTACTTTTGGTATCGGTACTGGTTGCGGTAGTTTCACTACAAAAATCACTATTCAAGCTACTGTTAATATAGTAGATGCTAATGCCGGCATATACACTTGGAGTGAACCGCCTACAGGGGTAGACAGTTCATACAAAATTGCTGCGAATTGGACACCAACAAGAACAATACCGAAGTCCTCGGACGTATTAGTTGTTGATTTGGCAACTACAACCACAATGAGAAACACAACCATCTACATGGATGGTGTTTCTGATTCAATTTCACAATTTATTATTTACCCGTACAATCACGTTACCTTTAAATGTTCAACTACTTCAAATACAGGCAATTGGTATATAGGGCCTAAGACTACACCGTTGAGTGATTTTGAATTTAGATTAGATTCTCTTGCTGGAATGAGGATGCAAGGCGGAACATTAAATATAAATGTTTTATCCGGTAACGAAGCGATGTTCAAATCAAACTTAAAAACTGAAAGTGGTTCATTAAATTTTATTGGTAATGGCAATCTTAAATTCAGAAAAGATTTAATTACTCAGGGAGGAACTTTGAATTTCACACCAGCAAATGGGATTAGTTCGATTTATATTCAAGGTTCAAATACAAAATTAACCGGCTCTGGAGGTACGTTATACATCGATTCTAATACCAATGTTTTCATAGGCAATAATACAACAACGAACTTTACATTGGAAAGATCTTTACCGCTTTATAGTAAACTAACACTACTACCTAATACAACCATAGTTTCCAACTCGCCAGCTTCTAGCTCATCCGTAGATTGGAATGCATGGACACCGCATTTACAATTTAAATGGTTCAATAAAGTTGGATCAAAAGCTTTTGGCGAATTAGCGGTGATGCCTACTGGTGCTGTAATAACAGGAGGATCGTTGGTTGAGATCTTAAACTCTTCAAAACGCGCTTATCGTACAGTTGGAATCCCTTTGAAAAATGCAGCTAATTTGTCTCAATTTGTCGATAACATACACCTAACAGGCACTGTTACAGACGGTGCTAATAAAGATTCTTTTACCACATCTTGTTCTTGGTGTAAATCCTCTGTTTTCCGTTGGAACGAGAATACTGCAGCATGGGTAGCCTACACCTCTGGATCGTCAGCAAATAAAATCGATCCGGGCAAAGGTGTTTTGGTATTCTTTCGTGGCGCAAGAGCTGGGGACTGGGGATTGGGAGATACATCCATAGTTGCAAACAGTCAAATCATAGATTTTAAAGGACAATTACAAACCGGTGACGTAACAGTAACAGGCCTAGTAAAATCGAATGGCGGCACCTTGGATGGCGCTAACTTGATAGCCAATCCGTATCCATCAACTTTAAATTTCAGAACCTTTTACGAAGGAAACAAAGCAAATATATTACCTCGATATTACACTTACGATGCTTTAGCTAAGAATTATAACACTTGGGATAGCACTACAAGCGGTGGACAAGCGGTTACTCCATCTAAGGGAGGCGCATCTTGGTTCCAAAACGCAGGAAACGATTCGCGTTATATCAATCCCGGTGCCGCTTTCTTCGTATTCGCTAGAAGCAACAATGCATCTATCAGCTTTACTGAGGCAATGAAAGAAGCTAGCAAAAGAAGTAAAGGTAAAAATTTCGAAGTACAAGAATTAACCGAAACGCCTTGCAATGAATTCAAAATGACCATCAACTACACTGTGGATTCAGCTTTTGAAAGTGACGGCTTTACTATGCAGTATGACCTAAATGATCCAGAAATTTCAAATGACGGAGAAATGTACGACGCCCCAAAATTTTATGGTGGTTTCCTAGGAATTGGAACAATGACTGCAAACAACAGATGGTTAGCAATTGATCGCAGAACTAAATTAGCGGAAATTGGAAATACACATACTGTTCCCCTTAAAGTAGCTTATCCCAAAACTGGGCCTACAGATTTGTTCTTCACCATTAATTCCTGCAGTTATGGAAATGGCCCTTATAAAATCCAATTGGTTGACAAAGTATTGAATACCACCGAAGAAGTTGGAGATAAAAGCATATATCAATATTCGATTGCAACCACTGAAGAAAAACGCTCTGATCGTTTTGACGTAATCTTCACTGCCGTGCAACCTGCGATGAATACCAAAACTTACAATTCCTTGATAAGAGATTATATTGTTTACCCCAACCCTGCAACCGATGGTCAGTTTAACGTAGTAAACAACAAAACCAACCGCGTGAGTAGGATTGAAATCTTCAACGCTCAAGGACAACTTGTGAAAACGATTTCTAATTGCACTACAGATCTAATTTCCATTAACCTTAATGCTTCTTCGGGAATTTATACCGCGGTAATCACCGGAGAAAAAAATTCTGAAACACATCGCATCGCAATACCCTAAAAAAATATTTTTTATCGCCCTAAACATATTTTAGGACGGTAAACAAGAATATAAAAAAGGCTTTCACATAATCAGTGAAAGCCTTTTTTATTTACAGAGATATTATCCCCTAAAAAAATCTACCCGGTTAAAAACAACCAATTTCTTAAATCGAAGTTTCACACTACATAGTTTTCCGAAACAAATATCTTATAAGACATTCCTTGCTTCTGGGAATCAATGTCCTCCTTCAACGGGTCCCAAAGAAATGCCCTGTTGCTTAAAATACGACTGCATTCGCCAAGCGTAATAGGCTAAATAAACGAAGCAAACTACACCCACCCAATAACTGTTCAAAATTCCTATTTTACCGGATAAATACCCTTGAAATACACTCACAAATCCACCACCCATAATCATCATAATTAAAAAGTTAGACCCTTTGGACTGCAAATTGCCCAATCCCGTAATAGCAATCGTAAATATACAAGGCCACAACGTGGAACAAAACAACCCTACACTAACAAACGCCATCGCCGCCAAAAAGCCGCCCGAAAATATTCCAACGACCAAGGCCAAAATTCCCAGTGAACTGTAAATAAATAATTGTTTAACCGGATTCCCTTTACTGATAAAATCAGCCAATACAATAACAACTACCATTCCTAAGTACCCAACAAATTGGGATAAATCCGCACCCATTTGAGAATTAACCAACCAATACACACCAAATGCGGCAAAGGGTAATACAACTCGCAAAACCGCCTTGCCAATACCCTTCAGACCAAAAGAACCCGCTGCACCAGTCCACCTGCCTATCATCAAACTGGCCCAAAACAGGGAAACAAACGGCGCTGCATTTCGAGTACTAATTCCCATATTTTTTTCTAAATATTCACTCAAATTACCTGCAGTACTTACCTCAACCCCTACATAAAGAAATATCGCGATCATCCCCATCCACAGTTGAGGATATGACAAAATACTTGTGGATGATTTATCGGCTGAAACAGTGGCACCATCATTCGTCACATCCGCATTTTCCTCACTTAAATGAATTCGCAATCTCCAAAAAATTACCGCAAACAACACAAAAATCGCCCCCAAAATCAAATAAGGCACTTTTAACTGAGTAATATCCAATGCACCCGCATCATCAGCTAAACTAGAACCCAATTCTCCAAAAACTGCCCTGCTCACTAACAACGGACCGATGGTAGTTCCAAAATTATTGATTCCCCCGGCAAGCGATAATCGCTGCGACCCAGAATCTTTAGAACCCAATCCAATAGCCAACGGATTGGCAACCGTTTGTTGCAACGAAAATCCTAATCCAACAATAATCAAACCCGTTAATACCAATCCAAACGAAACAGCCCCAGCATTGGGATCATTCACAAAATCTTGTCCGGTGGCAGGAATAAAAAACAAGGTTCCTACAGCACTTACGAGCAAACCCACTCCGATAGCTTTACCATATCCAATTTTTTGAATTAAATCTTGTTTCAACCGAGATGAAACAAAAATATAAATCAAAGAACCTATCGTATAAGCTATGTAAAACGCAAACGAAATAAGCTGGCTTTGCCACTGCTCCAAATTGCTTTTCTTCTTGAAAATGGGAATCAGAATATCGTTACTGGCAGCAACAAACCCCCAAAAAAAGAAGACAACAACGAGAATAGCAAAAATTCGTGATTGAGCAGATTTAAACATGATAAAATTAATATCGGGCAAAAAACAACATTTATCACGGAAAAGCAAATTTTACGAGATATAAAACTAAAACTCACGAATACCAACACATTAAACACCTACATAACGTACAATATACAATAACAAAAATCAATGTTATTTTAAACCTATTTTGTCGATTATATAGTACAAAATCCGAATGACTATGCTTTTGTTAATATTTCCAACTAAAACGAGGTAAAACATTGCAAACAAAATTTTAAATTTGAATGAAGGGATACTATTGCGTAGTCAGAAAAGGCCTATACCACAACAATTCGTAAAGACACTCAAGATTTGGCTTGTTGTGTTGGTATCTCTAATGTCTTTTAAACAAGCGAAAGCACAATATTGGCAAGCCTACGGAGGGTATCTTATTAAAACCATTTATGGCTACGATGCTTACCGAGCTAAGATCTCATTATGCGATATCTATCGCAGATTTGGTCTGTATTACGGGTTGGATTTTAACAACAACGTTTATCCTTACCCCTATTATTACGAGAATATTTTCCAAGACGGTTATACCTTAAATTACAGACGTGACATTGCAGGCATCAATTTGGTATTGGATTGCAAATATCGTTGGGGATTTTATGCAGGTACAGGTTTAATTTGGGACGGTCCGCTTGTAGGTATCTTTTTGGAGCCTGACCCTTCAAAAGGTCGAGGTCTTCGAAAGGAAATGGGGGTTTGGTATACCAATCCACGATTGAATTTAGGAATAGAATTAGGCTGGTCATTTACCCAAAGACTTTCACTAGGCGTACATTACCGATGGGGCGACCGATTAATCTACGATTCTTGCGATGGAAATTGGTGGAAAGACCCAATTCCAAGAGAAAAAGTATACAGAGAAATCGTTTATAAAGAAATTGATTTAGACAAAGACAAAGACGGTGTTGTTGACACCCGTGACTCGTGCCCAGACATTCCTGGAGTAGTTAATTTATTTGGTTGCCCTGATACCGATGCGGATGGTATTGCCGATGCGAAAGATTCTTGCGTGTTTATTAAAGGACCCTTATTTAACCGCGGTTGTCCCGAATCCGTAAAACCGTTGCACGATACCTTGAAACCCAAATTAAAGGAAATTCATATTTTCATCGATTCAGTAATCACCCCAGAATCTCAAAAGAAATTAGAAGATTTAACCGAAACGTTAAAAAACAATAAAAATCTAACGATTCAAACAGCTATTCCTCAAGACACTATTCCTCCAGACACCAATGTCCTTGGAATGCTTCAACAAAAATTAAAAGAAAGCGGAGCACCCCCAACAGATATTCATTATGTAGGTACGGTTGAAAAGAAAAAAGACGACAAACCACACTCCATTGAGGAAATAAATGAATACACAACCATAGAAGATATTATTGATCAAACTTGGGCGCTCCCTATTTTCTATGATTTAGATAGAGCCAGGATTAGACCGGATGCAGCGAAAGTCTTGGATAGTTTCGCATTGCATGTATTGCGAAGGTTCCCTGACTTGATAGTGGAACTTGGGTCGCATACAGACTGTAGAAATACCATTCCTTATAATAGGAACCTGGCACAACGTCGCGCCGATTCCGCGGTACACTACCTAATCACCTACTGGAACATCCCCAAAACTCAGATAAAACCCAAAGGGTATGGTGAAGCCGAAATCCTAAATGGCTGTGTATGCGAAGGTCAAAACATAGCCCATTATACAGACTTCGTAGATGGAAAAACAAGGAAGTTAGTTGTACAAAGAGACGCAGGTGGTTTTGTACAAAGAACATTCTACGAAAACTACAAACCTTATGAGATTCAGGTTAGAAACGGCGGCAAGAAAATGGTATTATGCGATGATTATCAACACGCTCAAAACCGAAGAACAACGGTACGATTTAGTATGGCTAATTCAAATATTGGTGTAAATCTCGATGGTGATATTAACAATACAAACGCAGGTTTAAATGCGGCGATGCAGGGGATTGATGCGAGCAAAATAGAACCACAAAGTAAACCAGCAAAGAGAGAAGTGATTATATATGTGAACGATAATAAGAAATAACTATTTCGATATCATCCAATTACAAAACTACCCACTTCACAAATCCCAATTGAGCATTACCCACCAGATACAATCCTGAAGATAACTCGGGCAACTCCATTCTATCTGTGGTCAAAAACAAGGTCCTGATAACCGAACCCGTTTCTGATAAAATTTGCAACTCTTGCTGAATTGGAACACATCGATTTGCTCCCCTGACAATAAGAACAGACCGCTGCCCAACTTTACTTGGATTTTGAGAAATTTCAAATCGCATCATGGCATCGGCAAAATTAACCGTATTCAATTTACGACCATAATAATCACCCAAAAGGAAACTCAAATTTACAAATTGCAATGACTCCTCTGTCTTGATGAAGCTATTGCTAAATCGTTCATTCCCTAGAGCCACCACATAGGAGTCTATAAATTCAATAGCCTCCAATTGATAAAAAGGCAAATCAACAGATACTTTACGTTTGTTACAGGTGCTAAAATTATTCCCTTCAAAATCATACAACAAATACAAAAAAGGCTGCAGCAAATCGCTGTACCCTACCAATACAAAAGCATGATGCGTTTTATTGTACGTTGCACCAGTAATTAATCCTGAAACGGGAAGATCCCCTATTTTCAAGGCCGATTGAAAATCACCATTCTTCGATAACCGATATATAGTTGACCCCAAATTTCCCCACTCCTTTGTAAATAAATACAAACTATCCCCAACAGCTACCATTGCCTCACAATCAAAATTGGTCTTATTCGGAGACAATTCGCTAAAGTCGGTCTGCTCCGGATAAAAAAATCGTATTGAGTCTTGAACGAAAAACGAATCTGCCAATAAAGATTTCCTCCATTTATAAATCGTTAAATCCTTCCGATTACCTCGATAATTATTACCAAAATCACCCAAATAAATAAATGAATCATCGGAACAAACATCCTCCCAATCACGATTTTCACCTCCCAACATCTTCTTAGATTCTATAACAAATCCTGTAGAAGTATCGATTCGATATATTTTTCGATCGGAATTATCATTATGTCCCCAAAGACTGCCTTGATAACTTACTAGACCCGAAATCTCCGGCAAATAATTCTGTAACAAGACGGAAGAAAAGGACTTTATTTTTGTAGATGGATACATACAAGAACCATCATTCTTCGTAGCGGCAACATTAAAATTTTCGGCTAGAGGATCTGTACAACCAGAAATTTGAGAAAATCCTTGATTTATCAGTAGTAGTAAGTAAAAAAACACTTGCAGTTTCATGCTCATTCCTTTCAAAATTACTTGTAAACTGTATAATAACACCTAAGAAAAGCCAACATTCGAATAATTTTGGCATGAATTTTTCTAGAAGCGTTGTGTATTTAGCAACAAATTAATAAATTCGCATTAGATAATTATGGAAAAGCACCTTAAACTTATTTTGACCGTTGTGTCTGTTTTGTGTTTCACCTCGTTGATGGCTCAGGGTGTGCCTGATGATCCAGATATTCAGGTTCCTGTAGACGGCGGTATCTTCACCGTTGTAGGTTCTGCTGTAGCTTACGGAGTTTACCGTATGCGCAACAAAAACAACAAATAAGAACTATCCACATTCGTGAAGGTCTTAAAAAAATTCAAGGAGTCTTTATCTACCTTGAATTTAAGTCCTGATCAATGGTATTTCATAAAGGCTTCACTAGTCAGTGTACTGGTGTGGCCTTTTTTTCAATTTTGGAGTGGATTGGACAACTTTTTATCAGAAACTCTACTTCATGGGACAAGACATACCATTGGAATTATATCCGGAACAACACCACAGGCTATCGAAAAGCCAGGAATTTGTACTTATCTGATAAAAGATCAACGCGCAACATTATTAATAGGTAAATCTTGCAACGGCAAATCCCTGTATTTCATGCTAGTTGCATTCTTATTTGCAATTCCTAATCGATCCTTAAAAACACCTTTAACATGGTCTGTCATAGCTTCACTTTCTCTCTACACTTTCAATATGTTGAGGATTGTTGGTTTATTTTACATTGCAAAATCTATCCCAGATTGGTTTGACACCTTTCACCATCAAATTTTTCAAATATTGATGTATGTTATAATTTTCGCAACATGGATGCTATATCTAGCAAAATCAGCAACAAAGCAATAGCGAAACTGGTATTCACCGCATTTATTTTAGCGTTAATCAACACGGTTTATTACTGGATAAATGACCACTACATTCTATCCGGCGACCCCAACCATCCTCATAGGCCACCTTTTGATAATCTCGCCCTTAGAATGCTTATAAGGGAAATTACCATATGGTTATTCTTTTTCCTGAATCTGAGCGCATTAAAAATCAATGGATTAAACCATCAAAGAAAAATACTCTTATTTGGAACAATTATTTTTGATATTGCCACAATCGCTATGGCTGTCATCCGATTAATCTGGGACAATGAAGTATTTTATCAAATTTACAGCAGTTTGTTGGCCTTACTAAATTCAAATTGGTTTTTTACGATTCTAGTAATACTGCATTACATCGCATTAACCATGAAAAGGAATAAACCCACCAATTAACTCGGCTAAATTGGACTACCCCAAGTAGACAGTATTTTGTGCAATCGATAAAACAAATAAAAATGCACAATAACAACTACTTCTAGACCGATAATATAATAGGGCCAATCGCCTATTATTAAAGGATTCTCAGCATCGGGCTTCTGCGCCAAAAACATATAATTTGCGCCAATCAGCCAGTTCACTAACCCAATCACTGGCAATACAATCTGAGTATAAAAAAACACCCGCTTCCAGGAACCTTTTCGCGGCACAAAGCCCATACGCATAGTTGTATATATACTTCCTAAAATAATAATTCCATGGGAAATGGTGTAGTCGATATGACTAAACAAACTGCCGCCCGTAGTTATTTCTGGTGTTAAAAAGGCATGAACCGCTCCTGCCCCCCAGCACAACAAAAACTCATACGCCAACTGTTTGCCTGTAAACATAGTAAAACCCACTAAAAGTTGTGACAGAGAACACAATTGCAAGGGTAAGCTGGTTTCAACGGACCAAGTACCTTGGGTAATTTGCCACACTTGACTTACCGCAAAATTCATTAATGCTATCAAACCAAGAATTTTACCCCATTTCTTTTTGTTTTCATCCGTAAAATTCTTACTAACAAACAGCACTACAATAAAAATCGACCAAAAAATAAGATTCAACAACACCCATTCACGAGAACCTACCGGGATGGTATGATGTAAAGAATTTCGATTCTGCATCCGCGCAATATACAATGAATCTCAAAGAATTAACAATATTCTTCTTTACTCACTATCAATTTGTATCTTAGCAACATGGATAATTCCAATCATAAAATTGGCAGAACAATTACCTTCTCATTGCTATCCCGCGTATTAATTTGTGGCTTGATTTTCAGTTTAATCCCTGTAAAAATATTCGCTCAATTTCAAGGACTCAACCCATATGTTTATAACAGTCCCGTTAGCATTCAAGTTCCTGCACCCAGGCTTTACACGCCATTAAATGGCACCTTCCAAGCTCCACGAAAACTATATTGGTATGTAAATCCTTTATTGGAAAATCAATCCACTCGAGCTGTTTCGTTGCTTTCACAAGCTTTGGATGAAATGTTGAGTTATACAACCGATCATGGGATAACCTTTATTCAAACCCCCAATCCTAAAAAAGCACATCTTATTATAAACGGCCCTGCAAGCCTACCAGATCCAAACCAAGCACAATTACCCACCATCGAACAACAATACTATTCTCTGGAAATACAGAAGCAAAAAATCACCATTTATCTAGGCGGAACAGCAGCAGCATTTCATTTATACAGCAATATTCAGCAATGGATTTACTACTACACCGATATTGCGCCTTACCTGTTCCCAGACCAAACAACCTACCCACTGAATTGTGCATCGATAAAAGACTATCCTAACAGCCGATATCGAGGTATGCACTTAGATATTGTAAGACACTTTTTTAGACAGGAACATATTGCACAGTATCTGGAAATGATGGCCTTATACAAGTTCAATGTACTCCACTTACACCTTACAGACGACCAGGGTTGGCGAATAGAAATTCCTTCATTACCCAAACTTCAAACTACCGCAGCCTACAGAAAGGGCTCTCAGGTGGGTCCTTATAAAAACCAAGAGTTCGACACTCTTCAATACGGCGGATTCTTAACACGGAATAATATTCGTTTTTTGGTGAAAAAAGCTTCCGAATTAGGCATCATCATCATTCCAGAAATCGAAATGCCGGGCCATGCCATGGCAGCATTGGCTGCTTACCCCAATTTAAGTTGCAACGGCGGAATACTTCCTCACCAACAAACACCAGCAAATAACGCTAGTCAAAAACCTTATCAAACTGCCCCTATTGGATCAAAATCACTGGCCAAAACAGATACTATTTTACCGTTTGAAGTAGCTAAAGGTTGGGGTGTTTTTGACGATGTTTTCTGTGCAGGAAATGAAGAGACATTTAAATTCTTAGAAACTGTACTTACCGATGTCATCGGATTATTCCCTAACTCTCCCTACATCCATATTGGGGGCGATGAATGTCCAAAAACACGATGGAAATCTTGTCCAAAATGCCAAAACAGAATGAACGTGGAAGGACTTCACGATGAACACGAATTGCAATCCTATTTCATCCGCAGAATGGAAAAATTTGTTAATTCAAAAGGTAGAAAAATTATTGGGTGGGACGAAATTCTAGAAGGGGGATTGGCTCCCGATGCTACGGTTATGAGTTGGCGCGGTGAAATGGGCGGACTTGCGGCTGCTCAACAAAAACATCATGCAGTAATGACACCCGGAAAACCATTGTATTTTGATCATTACCAATCAAAAGACAGCACCGAACCCCATGCCATTGGAGGATTTAACCCGTTGAATGATGTTTATAATTATTGTCCTTTCCCTAGCAGCAATAAAATAATTCAATTCGATGATTTACAAGACACAATTTCGCCCTTTATTTTAGGTGCTCAAGGCAATGTTTGGACAGAATATATGCCAACATGGGAACAGGTTCAATACATGACAACCCCCAGAATGCAGGCACTGGGTGAAGGACTTTGGCTTCCAGAAAACCGAAAAAACTTCGATAATTTTCTACAACGAATTAAGCTCCATACTGTTTTATGGAATTATAACGGCATAGAAAACTGGGGCACGCATTTTTTACAAGCTCCAACTACGGAAGAACATTAAAATCATCCAAGTACATGCAACAACGTCGCAGAAATTTCCTAAAAAAAATTGGGTTGTTTTCCGCTTTTTTAAGTGGAAAAACGCTATTATCAAACATAACAGTTAACCATTTTGAGGAAAACACATTAAATACTCCCTCATCCAAGACGAATAATTTAAACGAAGGCAATGAATCTAATCTAAACAATACACTCAGTAATAACATTACTGCAGTTGAAAACAAGATGAAAAAACCAACAGCCAACAATGAGCTATTGGTAACCACTTGGAATTTTGGACAAAAAGCGAACGAAGCCGCTTGGCAAACACTTTCAAACTATGGATACATTCTAGACGCTATTGAAACTGGAATCAACTTTACCGAACTGGACCCAAGTGAGCGTAGTGTTGGACTGGGAGGTCGTCCAGACAGAGATGGGCATGTTACGTTGGATGCCTGCATCATGGATGAAATGGGGAATATCGGTTCCGTGGTTTGCATGGAGCATATTGCCACTCCTATTTCTGTTGCTAGAAAAGTCATGGATCATACGCCGCACGTAATGTTAGCAGCCGAAGGCGCAACAGAATTTGCTGTAAGTCAAGGATTTAAAAAACAAGAATTAATGGTACCCGATTCGTACCGAGAATGGCAAGAATGGTTAAAAAAATCAGAATATAAACCTACCGTAAATATTGAGAATCATGACACCATCGGAATGATTGGGATGGATAAAAACGGCAGATTGGGTGGAGGGTGCTCAACCAGCGGTATGGCCTTTAAAATGCGTGGAAGAATAGGCGATTCTCCCATTATTGGAGCGGGTTTATTTGTAGACGGTGAGATAGGTGCATGTACCGCTACTGGCCATGGGGAAGAAGTAATCCGTGTAGTTGGAGCCCACCGAGTGGTAATGGAAATGCGCAACGGCCTAAGCCCTCAAGCAGCTTGCGAAATTGCCATAAAAGACATCGCTAAAAAACTAGAGAAACGAGGCAAAAAATGGAACGAAGTTCAAATTGGTTTCATTGCCATCAATATCAGCGGAGAAATTGGCGCCTACGCCTTGCAACCTGGATTTACCTATGCGGTGAGAAACTACGCACGAGACGAGGTAATTCAAGCTAAATCTCTTTACCAGTAATAACTAAATTACTATTGCACCTAGCAACCCGTAATCCCGGATTTAATAATCCTTACCTTTTCAGGGCGTGCTTCGACATTTCTTGAAGTATTCCTTGAGCCGATGGCTTGGGTTCAGAAATTCCCATTACGCTCCAGGTAATACCCGGCCAAATATCATTCCACTGCCAGAAAAGGCTGCCCATACACTGCGGCATTTGAGACCGATGTTGGTTGTATGCTTTGATGAGATATTCATTTTGTTTCACCCAACTTTGGTAGGCGAAGTAATTAATATTAAATAAACTATCTCTATCCCCTTTCACCACATTCCTATTGCTAATACTCAATGATTTATTTATTAAACTTTTATCCGATGGATTGTTAGAATTCAACATATATCGAACCATTAAATCCAAGCCTTTGTAACTTAACATATAGGCCGATAATTCGTGGGTAGAATTAACCGCAGATTTCAATTCCCAACTAACACTAGGGAAACCATACTCACTGCAAAACGGCGTTTTTACTGAATCCAAATGATTAAATCCGCGCTCTCCATGCCATACCCCCCAATCGTGGTTATCGCCACGCTTCATTTGTTGCAAATTCCCCCAATTCCCTACTGGGCTGCTACGTAAATAAGGCACCGTTGGATTCCATTCCTTTACTATTCCCGGTATCAACGTATCAAACATGAATAAATAATTCTGCCAATGTTCCATGCTATCCGTTCCGTGCATTCCATATTTCTGCTGCCAACCCCAATTTTTCCATGCCACTTCAATTTCATTATTACCGCACCAAATCAGCAACGACGGATGCGACGCCAGCTGGTTCACCGTATTATGCACCTCAATCTCCACCGCATTTAAAAATATTGGATCCTTTGGATACGTGGTTCCAGAAAACATGAAATCCTGCCAAACCATAATTCCAAAAGAATCGCACAACTCATAGAAACGCTCGCTGGGATAGGATCCTCCACCCCATATTCTTACCGCATTTAAACCGCTGCTCGACCATAATTCAAACCATCGATGCATTATTCCATCGGGATATGGACTATTAGGTTGAAAATGCCTCGACCAAACCACATTCGCACCTTGCACAAAAATGGGTTGTTGATTGATACTAAATGCAAATTTACCTGAAGAGGTGTCCCAAAAAATCTTCCGAATTCCAGTTCTTGTTCTGCTACTCACAATTCGATTCACTCCTTCGGCATTTTTGATATGTATGTTAATACCAATGCTATACATTATCGGCAAAACCGATTCATAATCCATGGCTACATATTCAATTTCACGTTGGTATTTTGACCTAGTTCTACGCTTTATACCCTTAGATTTCAATTGTATTCGCTTGGGATTCCATAAATACGGTTTCTGAACTTCGAAAGGCAACTCGGCCATGGTGAACTCAATACCGCTTTGCTCCTCTACATAATACGTCCTAAATTGATCCTGTTCGGATGATTTCCATTGCCACCCATCCAGAGCCAAAACATCAGAGCAATTAACCATAGACACAGACTTTACCAATGAAATATCTCCCAGATAAGCATCTTTCATATAAATTAATCGGACCTTCCCAGAAGCAAATTCCCCGCGCATTGGCGGTAATTCATCCTCTTGGATTGATGCATTCTTCCCATTTTTACCTGAAGCCTTGGCCAATAATACAACCGAATCTACCAAAACTTGAACACGCTGAATATACGCTTCATCCCAACCAGTAACCCAAACCCCTTCGCCTAGGCCAACCAATACTCTTCTAGGAGCAATATCCCATCCGTATTGTACGATTGGTTTGCGCAACCAAGGTGAAGCCTTCACTTCTGGAACAGGGCCTTCGTTATCCGCCGGAAAAACCATCCCCGACTTATAACCAATCTGTTTGGCCAGCGGAGTAGGTGCCTGAAAAAGAATCACAATGCTATCCTGGCCATCCCTTCGTAAAAAAGGATCCAATACCAGCATTTTTTGTGCAAACGCCGACGCAAACGGTTGATACGTTTCTTCTATCAAATTACCATTGATAAAAACCGATATCTCCGCACCCTCCCATTGCCTCAACTCCATAATCCAGTGCTTTCTTGATACAGCCTCCTTGGCCGATGAAAAAATCAATGCCGAATACTTCCACGAATACCATTCTATTTTCTTGCATACATCCGTGCACCCCGTTACCAAGTGTTTGCAAAAAACATCGTTGATACTTGGAGTATGCGAAACCCGAATATCTCCATGCTGCAACAAACCATTATCAGTGCTGTCCGCCGCCTTTCCATCCAGTAATTGTAACTTCCACTGCTCAAGTCGAAACTGCTTGTACGTTTCCGGAGCAAGTGCCAATTGAATGGGAATCCCCTTCGTTTGAATGGGACTTGGCACCTGTTGAATGTCTTGACCTATTGAATTATGCGCAATTCCGAAAATCGCTAAAAATAAACACAGAAAACCTATTATACCATGTCCGACAGACTTAAATCTACTAGCTAATAAGGAAATCATTTCTTGCTGATTCAATGAAAATTGACCTCCTTTTACAGATCCAGCAGCCGAATGCACAAAATCCACTCCCTCAGCCCAATAGTCCTCCACATTGCCGCTTCGAATTCCTCCACCGGGTAATAAATCAATTTCCAATCGCTTTGCCTCCGCAATTAACCATAAGAAGGTTGACCAATCCATTTGGCCCCATCCGGACAACACCCTATTCACACCCAACAAACTCAATGATTTCAACGCTGCATTCGGATCTTTCAATTCATCAAACGCTCGATGAAATACGAATTCCATATGATTCTCTTTACAGATTGAAATTAAGCTGGATATGCCGGCCTCATCCAAAACCCACTGGTCATTTTCTACTTTCAACAACCCAGACACCAATGCTTCAAACCCCAGCTTAGCAACGGTTGAAGCATAATTCGTTAACAAAGAAAATTCATTTGCGGAATAGACAAAATCACCACCCCGGGGCCTGCACATTACGGCCGCTTTAATTTTACCTTGAGCATTCACAAAGTTTAGCTTCTTCAAGCGATCTGCGAGTTCAGTTAACTCCTCTATCGGCATGGAAATTCCACCTAAATGGTAATTTACGCAAACTTCCAAACGGTCTGCTCCAGCCTCAGCCGCCGTTATTGCATCCTCTATCGAAAAAACGCAAATCTCAACCCGTCTGATCATTTTTTCTTATTCAATTCGATGGTAATTTCATCGGCAAACAAATGCGACATTCCCTGATAGGGATATCCCAAATGTTCCTTGGGTAATGCACCATAAGGTTCCGCCACTAGCATGATATATCGCACCTGATTTGCCTTAGCACCGCGCAAACCCAAATCTTTTAACGTATTTTTATCCAATTGAAAATCAAGCTCTAATGTTTGCACCCGCTCATCCATGGCTGAAACATTATGAACAGCAGCCATCGCATTTGTCCATTGAATACCGTCTTTACTAAATTTCACTTCAACGTACTTGGGGAAAATTATCCAAGCTTTGGAATCTTGTAAAAATCCAATCGAAACTCGTTTTACCGATTTTGATTCTCCCATATCAATCGTAGCAATTAGGTGCTTATTGTAATATCCCTGCCAACCACCGGCACGCCATTCCAACCCACCCCGAATTCCATCCAACAACGCTCTATCGCCCCCACCGGTGTACTGCGCTTGGTACTTATTACTCAATTTGATGGAATAATTGTTAGGTATAGGATTAAACTCTCCATAAGTCCAATCACTGCTCCCATACGTACCACCCTTCCGAGAACCCGGCAATCCGCTCACCATAATCGTGCTATCTAATTTGGCCATCACCGTTAGTCCACCGTAATGATGGATGTAAAACGTTTCGGCCGATACCAAAAACTCAAATTCCGTCCAGGCTTGCTGAAATGTCCGTGTGGCAACGGCTTTTTCGCTAAAGGAAATATTCCTCAACCCATCCCCCATGAGGCGAAGGGTCAGTCTACCACCCCAATTGCTTAAAGGTGTTATGGCTATGGTATGACTGTCTTGGTAAACGCGATTCCCTTGCAATAAAACTCCCGGTGCATAATCCGATTTTATATTTTGTTTTACCGTTTTAATCAGCATTTTATCACGCTGTTCAGCGGCAACTGGCACAAATACCAAAGCATCCCAAGTCAATAAATCCGAATGCCCAACAAACAAATTCGTAAAGTCCGATGCGTCGACACTTATCCCTTTTCCGCCCTCGGGTCGGATCCCAACCTTCACTGCTAGCGGGTTCCCAGTTCCGTTCGCATCCTGAGCCACTCGTAAAATAAGTTCTGAATTGGTGATCTCACTGGATTTACGATCATAACTTGGATTGAATCCCACCATTTGACTCCTATTCAAAACGATTTCACCGAATTGCGGTGAGCCCGTAGCATACAAATTAGACCCCGGAGCAATCATATACAGTCCCATAGCACTCATTACGTACCAAGCACTCATTTGACCACAATCTTCGTTGCCTATCAACCCATCGGGAGCATTTTTATAGAAATCATAACATATTCTATTAATTAACGATTGCGCCTTGATTGGTTTTCCTAGGTAATTATACAAATAAACCAAATGATGCGACGGTTCATTCCCGTGCGCATATTGACCAATCAAACCACTAATATCAGCCTGATCTCTACCAGTTGTTTCCGAACTTGTTCCAAACAAGGAATCCAAATGTTTCAACCCCGCTTTTTCTCCTCCCAACGCATCAATTAAACCCATGGCATCGTGGGGAACATACATGCTGTATTGCCAAGCATTCGCTTCCGTATAATGATTATTTACCTCGCGAGGATCAAACGGTGAATGCCAACCTCCATTCGTTCGAGGTCTCATAAACCCAATACTAGCATCAAAAACATTCCGCCAACGCTCGCTGCGTTGATAAAACTCCTTGGCTACATCCATCACGTTCAAATCTTCCGCCATCCGTGCGATGCACCAATCATCATAGGCATATTCCAAAATTTTAGAAACAGATTCGGCCCGATGTTCGATGCCATAATACCCCAAATTTCCAAGGCTATCACCTAAAATAGTGGAAGGATTATGATCTTTTCGGGCGCTTACCACCATAGCTTGCAACCATCGTTTGGCATTGTTATTTTTAGAAATTGCAGTTCGTTGATCAACTTTAACATCATCCAAATCCCGAAGTCCTTTCATCCAAGCATCGGCAATTACCGAAACACTGTGATACCCTATCATGCAATTGGTTTCGCAACCACTCAACTCCCACACAGGCAATCTACCCGCATCTTCGTACTGCAACATCATGCTACGGATAAAGTTCAGGGTGCGAGGAGCATCAATCAATGTGAGCAAGGGATGCAACGCACGGTAGGTATCCCACAACGAATACACATTGTAGACATCGTGGTCAACTATTCGTACCTTCCGTTCATATCGAGGCTTTAGATCCTCCGTTAAATCCGTTTTATACAAAGCGTCTTCCCCCCTGCCTGCGTACCAACCTAATACATCCGAACACAACGAAGGATGAATCATCGTATGATACAACGCGGTATAAAAAATGGTTAGTTTATTGTTTTTCTGATCCCCAGGCGATTCCAACGCTTTCCAGCCCCCCATGTCTTTACCTACCGGATGAACCAACGGTCGGTCTACTTTAATTTTCGACAACTCCAACTCCCATTTCTCCTGTGCGAACTGCTTTTTATCGTCAAAACTCCATGTCAGAGAAGGTTGTTGCTTGGCGATTTCGGGAATAAACTGCAATACCGAATCTACTTTACTCGAAAATGACTTACCAACAACTGCTCCGGCATTCGCATAAAACTGCAACCCTTTTGGCTTTAACCCTGAACCCGTGCTTTCAAATTGCCACCCAAATGTTGTCTCGGTTCGAGCATGGGTTCGCAACCATTGATCTTCGGGATTTGGATACAAACGTCGCAATTTTGCAATTTGCATTTTTGCACGAATAAAATGTCCCTCCACACTGAAAGGCTTTTGGCCAAACATACTAACCTTCATTTCGGAGAACAAATTGGCCCAAGCTCCAATAATCGAGGTTTGAGAAATACCAACGGCCAATAGCACTTGGTTGTCGAAAGCAGGAATCAACCCCACCACCAATTGATTACCATCTGATGAATACCGATACGAAACGATATCGGAATTAAACTCCATCGCAAAATACAACTGCTGATTATCGGCCCACGCTTTACTAAAACGATATCCCTCTAACCTCCTATTTCCAACAATATTTGCATTAATAGACGGGGAACCATTGTTGTCTTGATTGTTTTTTTGATCCAAAACCACAGGCAAAATACTCTTCTGCAACACCTTATCGCGGTGCTGAAGATCTATGAGGAAGTACACCGTATCTTTCTGCTGAAACGTGTAACGGTGGTATCCCACGCGATCGCCGCTGCTTAACTCCACCCTGCATTTCAATGTATTGAAGTTGCAACGATAGTACCCTGCCTCCGCCTGCTCTCCTGCATGATCCAACGGTTGCCTGTATTCGGTTGGGAGAAGTCGCTGTTGACGATACCAAACTGCCGAATCTGAATTTATTTCCTCCCATGTTCTAACCCTTGCATTCAACGCTTCCGTAGAACTAAAAGCGCGAATAACATCCATTTTTTTAGCCTCAATAGACGATATCGGCATAACCAAAACATCGCCCCAATCGCTCACTCCTGTACCGCTCAAATGGGCATGAGAAAAGCCGTAAACAAAGGAATCATCATAATGATATCCACCACAGCCATCCCAGGAAGCATCGTTACGCGTATCTGGACTTAACTGCACCATTCCAAAGGGAACCGTGGCTCCCGGAAAGGTATGTCCATGTCCGCCCGTTCCTATAAATGGATTTACATACGGTACATATTTATAATAACTTCCAATTGCTTCGTCTGTCTCAACGTTGGGTTGAGGCGCAGCTAGAGTGGCAAAATTACCCCCCCCTTTTTTAACAGTAGCAGACCCTTGCTGTATGGATTTAGTAGGTTTTGCCACAACGGAACTGGCGGGTGCACTAATTTGTGCTACTAACTCTTGACCACACAAAAACAACGCGAACCACAGCAATAACATACCCTGTGAAACTACTTTATATGAAAAAAATCTGCGAAATGCGGAAACGTACAGCATAGAAAACGAAGGTACTGAAGAAAAATAATAATTTACCTTAGGGTTTACTATCCATACCAACAAAAAAGCTGCGGCAATGCCACAGCTTCTTCTTATAAACTTAAATAGTCTAACCGATTATTTCACTGAAATGCCTACAACAGCTCTTCTGTCTAAATTCTCAACCGCGTTGTAGGGAGGCTGTGAGGTAATCACTTGGATATTACCTGCATTGCAACCCAATTTAACTAAAAACGACTTAACCGCATCGGCGCGTTTCGCTCTTAATGCATCGTTAGTTTTGCTTGATCCTGTTCTGTCTGCACTTGCATAAACTACAATGGAATAATTGTACTGAGAATTACTTCTCTCCAAAGCCAATTTCCAACGATATAATTCTTGCATAGCAGCTTCAGTTAGCGTGGCAGAACTTAATGCGAAAAACACGCTTGTAATGTTACTTCTTTCAAATTCAGCTTTCGCTTCCTTCTCTACTTTCTCTGTTGAAGCAATCTTAGATTCCAAACGCTTAATTTCGGCATTCGTTTGGTTCATTTTATCATCTAATGCCTTTACCTCAGCACTGGTTTCCTGAACCAATTTACCCATATCCACTCCCGGAGTAGTACCTTCGGCAGCATCGCGAATAATCTGCTTGGTTTGCGTAGCAACAAAACCGCTCAACTTCGACTTATCATAAGCTTCCTTTGATCCGATACAACTTGTGAATACCGAAGTCGAAATCGCAATTGCTAGAAATAAATTTAATTTCTTCATAAATGATAGCGCGAATTTAATAAAGAATTGAGTGTTAATCTCATGAAATTTCCACAACACGGGGTGTTTATTCCATTATTTCAATGAAAAGCTCGATGAAATCGAAATAAATAACAAATAATTACAATTGCATGAATGTTTACATAATCTAAATCGACCATCAAACAACCAAAAACGATTACTTTCTATTCAATAAATCCAAGGCCACATCCACAATCATATCTTCCTGTCCACCAACCATTTTCCTTCTACCTAATTCTTCCAAAATGGTACGGGTATCAATTCCGTATTTCTCGGAAGCTCTTTCGGCATGCAATAGAAAGCTTGAATAAACTCCGGCATAGCCTAAGCTTAAGGTTTCACGGTCTACGCGAACGGGTCGCGCCTGCATTGGCCGTATTACATCATCGGCCAAATCCATGAGTTGATACAAATCGCAACCGTGCTCAACGCCCATTCTATTTAACGTTGCTATCAACACTTCTAAGGGTGCATTCCCGGCACCAGCGCCCATTCCCGCCAAAGAAGCATCCAAGCGAATGGCTCCAAATTCCATGGCTACTAAGGTATTTGCAACACCCAAACTCAAGTTATGATGGCAGTGAATCCCAATCTCTGTTTCTGGTTTTAGTACTTCGCGGAAAGCTAGCATGCGTTCCTTCACATCGTTGGGCAATAAAGCGCCCGCACTATCGGTAACATACACACAATCAGCACCATAACTCTCCATCAATTTCGCTTGCTCGGCTAACTTTTGGGGTGTATTCATATGGGCCATCATCAAAAACCCACCCACATCCATTCCTAATTCCTTGGCGGCATGAATGTGCTGCGCCGATATATCTGCTTCTGTACAATGGGTAGCAATTCGCACACTGCTTACGCCTAAATCCCTAGCCCTTTTCAAATCATGGATGGTCCCAATCCCGGGCAACAACAAGGTGGTCAAACGCGCATGCGTCAGTTCCTCGGCAATGCCTTCCAGCCAATCCCAATCCGTATGTGCACCAAAACCATAATTAAAACTGGCCCCTGCTAAACCATCCCCATGGGCAATTTCGATGGCATCCACCCCGGCTTTATCCAACGCAATAGCCAACGCTCTTAATTGATCCTTGGGGTATTGATGTTTTATAGCATGCATACCATCACGCAACGTAACATCTTGAATATAAACGCGCCCAGCCATTAATTATGTTTATTTTTAGTAAATTGAAACAACTTGTATACCGCGTAAAACAAGGCCGACAGTACCGCCAAAGCCCCAATCCATTTCAACCAATTATTGTTACTCATTTTTTTTAAGATTGATTTGCTATTAATCTTTCTGCAGTAGCCAATGCGGCACTCGTCATAATATCCAAATTACCCGCATACTCGGGTAAATAATGTGCGGCACCTTTTACTTGTAAAAACACCGTGGTTTTCAATCCATAAACTGGGCCGAGTCCTTCAATAAACACTGGATTATCTTGGGATATCTCATCAAATTGTACTTCTTGATGCAAACGATAACCGGGTACATATTTCTGTACTTCGGCTACCATTAAATCTATGCTTTCCTTGATTTTCTCCTTATCGGCAAAATCACTCAACGTAAAAACCGTATCACGCATCACCAAGGGTGGCTCCGCAGGATTTAAAATAATGATGGCTTTCCCTTTGGTAGCACCCCCTACTTTTTCGATAGCCATGGCAGTAGTTTCCGTAAACTCATCAATGTTCGCACGAGTTCCTGGACCAGCACTTTTGCTGGCAATACTTGCCACAATTTCACCATAATGAACTTTAGCCACCCGATTCACCGCAGCAACCATGGGTATCGTTGCTTGGCCTCCACAAGTTACCATATTCACATTGGGAACATCTTTTAAGGCACGAAAATTCACCGGAGGTACCAAAAATGGACCAATCGCCGCCGGGGTTAAATCAATAACTCGCTTATTGGGGAAGGCCGATATTTTTTTATAATTAGCAATATGGGCTTTGGCCGATGTTGCATCAAACACCACCCCGATTTCATCCCATAAAGGATGCGCAATTAATCCGTCAATCCCTTCGGCAGTGATCGCCACTCCCATACGTTCAGCACGGGCAAGGCCATCGCTCTGTGGATCTATCCCAACAAAAACTCCCATTTCCAAATTTTGGGAAGTTCTCATAATTTTTATCATCAAATCGGTGCCAATATTCCCCGAACCGATGATGGCTGCTTTAATTTTTTTCATTTTCTCTGATTACCTACGCGTATTCCGCTTTCAATACTGTTAATCAACAAAACTAAATTCCACCGTTCCAAAATCCGAAATTTCCGCTACAAACTGATCTCCCGATTCCCCTGTAACCATAGGCCCTAATGCACCGGACAACACCCAATCTCCCGCCTTTAGAGGCGTGCCTAATTCATTATATGTCTTTGCCAACCAAACTAAGGCTTTCAGAGGCGATCCCAAACAAGCAGCACCCACTCCAGCGGAAACTTCCACTCCATTTTTGTACAACTTCATGGTAACCGAAGCTAAATCCACCGCATCTATTTTTTTCGTGACCGCACCCAGTACAAAATGGGATGCACTGGCATTATCGGCTACCGTATCGGTAATACGGATATCCCAATTTAACACCCTGCTACCCACAATTTCAATGGCGCCAACGGCGAAATCAACTGCCGCAGCAACCGTTTCCTCCGTAATTTCACCTACTATATCAGCTTTCAATTTAAAGGCAATTTCCGCTTCGGCTTTAGGTTGCATTACCTCTCGAACGGACAAACTTCCTCCGTTTTCAACTTCCGTACTGGCAAACAAATACCCAAAATCGGGTTGATTCACTCCCAACTGTTGTTGCACGGCTAACGAGGTCAACCCTATTTTTGCACCAACCACTTTCTCCCCTTTGGCAATTCGATGCGCATGTACCAAGCCTTGAACGGCATAAGCCGCCGCTATGTCAGAATCGCCGATTATGTTTCTTATGGGAGAACACGGCACACCCGTTTCCATAGCAACAATAAGCTGATTGGCCGATTGCTGTAAATCTTCCTGCGTAATCGTAGCATCCATTTGCATGGCTCAAAATTACAACAGTCGATTCGATATCTTTGCACCATGAGCGCATCCGTTTATCGTTTAGAAGAAATAGCTTCTCATCTGCACCAAGCCGCAAGAACCCAAAAACCCATTGCACAAATTTCCACACAGCAGGAATTGACCATCGATCAAGCCTACGAAGTGCAAGAATTGTTATTGCAACATCGATACAACGAAGGAGAAAAACTCATCGGACTAAAAATGGGTTTCACCTCCGAGGCAAAAATGCAACAAATGGGTGTGAACGATTTGATTTGGGGTCGATTAACCGATGCCATGCTCATCGAAAACGCCGGTAAAGCGCAAAGAAGTTCATACATCCATCCCCGCGTGGAACCTGAAATTTGTTTTCGAATTTCCAAAGACATCCCTGGAGAATTGAATGAGCATGAAGTAATAAACTACGTAGATGCCGTGTGTACTGCCATCGAGGTGATTGACTCCCGATACGAGAATTTTAAATTTTCATTGGCCGATGTAATTGCCGACAACTGCTCCTCTACCGGATTTGTCCTTGGCCCCTGGCAACCCGTACCCGAAAGTTTAAATAATTTGCCCATGCGTTTAAGCATCAATCAGGAATTGGTTGCATCGGGCAATTCCAACGATATCATGAATAATCCATGGCGAAGTTTAGCGGCTGCCACACGATTAGGCACCCAATACGGACAGCCCATCACAGCAGGAATGATTATTCTCGCAGGAGCCGCTACCAACGCAGAATTTTTGCAACAGCACCAAGAGGCCACTGCCACCGTTGAGACCTTAGGCAGCGTTGGATTTCGTTTTTAATTCATCCTAAAAGAACCTAATTCTTAGTATATTTACCGCCATCATCTAAAATTGCTATGCTAACCGACATCGAAATTGCCCAAGGTGCCAAACTACAGCGCATCGAAGAAATTGCCTCCATGCTTAACATCTCAGACGATCAGATTGAGCAATACGGAAAATACAAAGCCAAAGTAAGTTATACCCCGGACCCTGCAAAAATCAACCAGTGTAAACTCATTTTGGTTACAGCAACTACTCCAAACAAAAGCGGTAGCGGCAAAACCACTACTTCGGTTGCACTTTCTCAAGGTCTAAACCATATCGGAAAAAAGGCAGTGGTGGCATTGCGTGAACCCAGTTTAGGACCATGCTTTGGCATGAAAGGCGGGGCTGCCGGTGGTGGTTATTCGCAAGTACTTCCAATGGAAGATATCAACTTGCACTTTACGGGTGATTTTCATGCGATAACTTCTGCCAACAATACCATTGCGGCATTGGTTGATAATTACAACTATAACAATCAAGGCACCCCTGCTGCCCTCAAGAAAATCTTATGGCGCAGAGTATTGGATGTAAACGATCGTTCGTTGCGGATGTTAAACACCGGTTTGGGTGGTAGTGCAAACGGAATCCCAGGCGAAACAGGCTTTGATATTACACCGGCTTCCGAGATTATGGCGATTTTGTGTTTGTCAACATCGTTGGAAGATTTACGTAAGCGAATCGACAATATTTTATTGGGCTACACCTATGAGGGAACGCCGTTTACGATGAAAGATCTAGGTGCTACCGGTGCAATTTTAATCTTGCTGAAGGATGCAATAAAACCAAACTTGGTGCAAACCTTGGAAGGTGGGGGTGCATTTGTTCATGGAGGACCCTTTGCCAATATCGCACACGGTTGCAACAGTATCATGGCCACATGGGCGGCAATGCAGCATTCGGAATATGCCATCACTGAAGCTGGATTTGGTTCGGATTTGGGTGCAGAGAAATTCTTAAATATCAAATGCCGAGCCGCGGGTATCACCCCAAGTGCAACCGTACTGGTTACCACTACACAGAGTTTAAAGCTCCATGGTGGATGCCCCGAAAAAGAAATCAAACTCCCCAACAAGGAAGCCTTAGAAAAAGGTTTGGAAAACTTGGACAGACACTTGAAAAATCTGCAGCAATTTGGTCAAACCGTGGTGGTTGGGTTAAACCGTTTTCATTTTGATACCGAAGAAGAATTGGGCATGATCAAGACGTGGTGCGAGGCACGCGGTGCACATTATGCGGAAAACCAAGGATTTGCAAAAGGCGGAGAAGGGGCAGCCGATTTAGCACGGAAAGTGGCAGAAGTTATAGAGAAATACCCATCTAAACCCATACAGCACACCTACGATTTGGAAGACAGTATTCCAGAAAAGTTAAATAAAATCGTGGTAAACGTTTACGGAGGTTCCGGAGTTATTTTAAACGATCAAGCTAAAAAAGATCTAAAAGCCATTGAAAAATTAGGCGCAGGTTCATGGCCGGTTTGTATAGCAAAAACCCAATTCTCGTTTACAGATGATGCGAAGAAAATGGGCAGTGCTTCGGGTCATACCATTACTATTAGACAATTAATTCCCAATGCTGGAGCAGGATTTGTGGTTGCCGTTGCCGGTGAAATTATGCGTATGCCCGGTTTACCCAAAGAACCTGCGGCTATGGGAATGGATATCCAAGGCGATACCATTATTGGCTTAAGCTAAATTGTCCTCAACAATGAACAGCAAATATTTAATCTATTCAAAGGCAGCAGTAGCTGCCTTTTTTTTGAACTTTTCTTCTGCTACTGCCCAAAATGCGGTATATCCCAATCCAGGAACCGTATTCGATCGGAAATTACATACCATACGAATTTTAATCCCCCAAGATTCATTTAATCACATGGTAAGCAGTGAGAATATTTGGTCGAACTACAAATACCGCGCAACCTTTATTTACGATGAAAAAGATACTATTTACAATGTAGGAATTAGAATTAAAGGGAACACCTCCCGTAGCGCCAATCGTAAAAGCTTCCGAATAGATATCAACGCCTTCGAAAAACAAACATTCCAAGGATTAAAGAATCTCAATATCCATGGAAATCATAACGACCCCAGCATGTCCAGAGAGTACCTTTCGGCCTTTGCAATGAATCAAGCGGAAGTCCCATGCCTCCGGGTTAATTTTGTTAAGTTCTTCATAAACAATCAATATTTTGGTATTCGCGCAAATTCCGAGTTTATTGACAAAACTTTTTTGTTAGGTAGGTTCAATAACGATAAAGGTAATCTGTATAAATGCACCTGGCCTGCAGATCTGGCTTGGCTTGGTTTTGATCAAAACAAGTATAAAGAAATCATCAACAACCCAATATTAAATGAACGGGCCTACGAGTTAAAAACAAACGAATCGAAGGATGATTATTCCGATTTGGTCAATCTTATCAATGTAATAAACAATTCACCTAAGGATTCTTTCCCTGCTCGATTAGAAAGGATTTTCGACGTACAAATGTACCTGCGAACCCTAGCAATGGAAGTACTAAACGGCCATTGGGACAACTACTACGCCAATAAAAACAACTATTATTTATACAACAATCCAAGCACCGGGAAATTCATGTATTTGCCCTACGACATGGACAACACTTTCGGGGTACAGTGGGGATTTAACGATATCAATAAACGTGATATTTACAATTGGGGAAGTTCATCGTCAGCAGCACCCCTCACAAAAAATATCCTCTCCCATACTCAGTATCGAAGAGATTATGAGTTTTACATCAAAAATTTGCTTCAAGATGCATGGCATAGAGATAGTTTATACGCCGAATTAGATTATATAAATCAGTTAATTCAGGCCGATATGAAAACAGACCCATTCTTTGACGGCACGTTGACCAACGACTATGGTTTTACATTTAAGAATTGGCAAGAATCCTACACGTCTGCCTGGGGAAACCACGTTAGTTTTGGAATTAAACCCTACATTTACGATCGAAGTACTTCTGCCTTATCGCAATTCAAATTTGCAAACGTAGAGGATAAAATCTCATCGATACCCAATATTTACCCAAATCCATCCGTGAATAGTGAGTTAATTGTCCGCTTTCCTGATTTTACCATTCCAGAAACTATTGAAATTCTGATTTTCGACATCCAAGGAAAATTAATGTTACATTATCCGACGGTAATTCCCAATAACAACCTTGCATGCCTAAATACAGAAACGCTAAAACCGGGTAATTATATAATAAAAATCGGCAATTATGTTCCTTTAAAATGGGTAAAACTGCCTTAAAAAACTACTGGAATAATTCACAATATTATACAAAAGAAAAGCCCCGTTGCCGGGGCTTTTTCTTTAAACTATATGAAGAAATTAACTATTTAGTTACAACGAAACGGTAAGTAGCAGTACCCTGTATTCCTGCAACTTGCAAGAAGTAAACACCATTTACTAAGTCACTTACAGAAACAGAGACCATGTTACCGCCTTCAGTCAAGGACTGAGTTCCCACTGATTTTACTGTAGAACCAGAGATATTCAAGATATTTACTTTAACATCCATGCTGTTCAATGCATATACTTCAACGTTTACTTCGCTGGTAGCTGGCACTGGGTAAGCATTGGTTACTTTTACCGCTCCAACAGCAGCTACGTTATCGAATACGCCAAACTTGGTTAGCAAAGTAGCAGTATAATCAGCCATTCCAACAATTCCTGAGGTTGAAACTGGTCTAAAATCAGGAGTAGTAGCATTTTGAGGATCTACCAAGATAGAACCGGCAGTAAAGGCAGCTGCATCGATTTTATTCGCGTTTTTTGAATCACGCAACCATGCATCCAAACCAGCAGGGGTATTTTTAGAATCTACTTCGGCTAATCCTGAGTTAGTTGCACCCGCAGTTGCCGCAGCAGCGGTATTGGCAATGTAGTTATTACGAATTAAGTTACTTACATCGCTGATAGAACCTGAAGGCTTAACACCAGCAGCAACCAATACGCTATCACCATCAAACATGATGAAGTTTCTATAACCCATGAAAACAGAGTTGATAATGCTTAGACGAGAGTTTCTGCGGATACGTGCACCTCTACGGAAAGCACCTTTAACTGTGGAACTCATAGCAGAATAAGAACTTCCCACAGGAATTGGACCCACGCAAGTGATGTTGCTAAATACCGCAGCAGTGTAGGGAGTCTTGCCAGATCCACCGGCATCATTGTCACTTTCAAATGTCTCAGAAGTTGAAGAACCAGAAGGAGCGTTCCAACTTAGGTCGAAATAGTTTGTATCACGAGCAGCAATACCAAATTGTACCGCACCTCTGTAACCAAAATCCGTATCAAAATCGTCGTCGGTGCCTTTATAAGCAATTAATTTCTTACAATTCACTGTACCGCCAAACCACTCAAATGCATCATCGTTTCCATAAGAAACCTGTACACCTTCGATGGTTGTGTTAACACCCACAGAACCCATGGTTAAACCATTGATTTCTTTGTTAGGTTCAAAAGCCAAACCACCAAATTCCATTCGTAAATACTTAACAACACCGCTATTGTCGTTATCTTCAGTACCACCAAATTTCGCTAAGGTTGCATCAAAAGAAATGTTATTAAATCCTTCTACTTGAACATCTGTTCCTTGGTTGTTGATTGCTTTACCGCAAATTACAATACCACCCCAATCACCGCGCTCACGAGAACCTACCGCATTAGCAGAAGTAATCACTACAGGATTTGAAGAAGTACCATTTACTTCTATCATCCCACCTCTTTCTACAACGATGGTAGAGTACAATTTTGGAGTAGCATTCAAATCTGCCTTAGCACGAATCAATGTACCGGCAGGAATAATTAACTTACCACCCGCTTTAACTACAACAACAGAAGTTAAAGAATATACTTTCGATGCGTCCAAAGTAAGAGTTGTTGTAATTTCTTTTTTACCACTGGCATCGTTTAAAGTAGTTAAATCCGTTGCATCAGCATAGGTCTTTGCCTTTGGATTCCACTCCGCCCAACCTTTGGTCCAATCTTGAGAAGCATCAGCAGATAATGCACCTACAAAATCTACTTTTTCGATAAACTGTGCCTGGGCGCTCAAAGCACCTAACAAAGACACGGTAAGTAACAATTTTTTCATAAATTTATTTGATACAAAATTGCCTTGGTGCGATAACCACAACCTTACCGATGTGTTAACCAATAATTACTTTTTCCCAACTAAAAGCAACGATTTCTTAACAAAGAAAAAACCGCCACTTCTCAGCAGCGGTTTTCACAACCTATAACCTTTGGTATTACCTAAAAGTTCACTATATAAGAAACGGTAATGGTTCTACCGTATGTGTAACTAAACAGCGTATTATCCCCTGTTTTTGTAGTTTCGTCGTATGCCTTTCTGTCGTACTTGCCATTACCGCGTTTTAATGGAGTCTCAGGATTGTAGTCTAAGTCTTGGTAGAATACCGCATCTTGTGCTAATAAATCGCCCATCATCACCTTAATTAATCCGTTCTTCCCTACCGATTTTGCTACTTGTAAATCCAATACACTTCTGCCAAATTCAAAAATGTCGGCACCAAAAGGTTGAACACTTAACGGCACACCAATGTAGGCAATACGTGGACCGATTTTATTAAAACTAGCATTGAACTGCCAGCCATTATCGGTTTGATAGAATATGCTTGCATTTACTACGTATGGGCTTTGACCCTGTAAGGGACGGGTATAACCATCGCCAAACTCCACTTCACTGCGAATCAAAGCAGCATTACTATACAACGTGATATTCTTCAGCCAGCTCCAACCTAGTACTTTTATCAATGAACCCAAATTTTTACGTAACTCCAATTCAACTCCGTAATTGATTGCAACTTCTTCGTTTTGGTAAGTGAACGTACGAATCAAGGGCTGAGAAGTTTCTAAACGGAACTCAATAGGATTGGTGATTTTCTTGTAGAATCCACCAATGGATACCATATCTTGTTTATTGGCAAACCATTCCCAACGAACATCGAAATTATTCAAAAATGCTCGTTCTAATTGGGTAAATCCAAGAACTTCCGAGTTAATATTAAAATTATAGAAAGAGAACGGTGCTAATTCACGCAATTCCGGTCTGTTCACCGTAGAATAATAAGCAGCCCTTAAATTGGTTTTTGTAGTTAATGGCATAACAATATTTAATGAAGGTAATACATCCATCTTAGCCGCTGGATCTGCCATTTTTTTACCCAACTGCGTTAAATATCTATTTTCTAATTGCTGCTTAAAATTCTCAACCCTGGCTCCGTAAATCAACTTTAAATCATATACTTTATTTCCAGCCTTAAACATGGGAAAGTGCGACTCCAACATGGCATAAACTGCCTGGTTTTTACTGAACGCCGTGTAATCGTCTTTGTCGTTTCTTGTTTTATCAATCAAAAATGTTCCATTTTCTTTGATATTATCTAACCCCAAATCGGTTCCAGGCATATTTTGCGAAAATTTAGGATTAGTGAATGCCAAGGGTCCGTAGGCAAATTGTCTGCTATCGAAGTCACGGGTTCTATCTTGAATAAAGAAACCCGTTTTGAAAATATGATCCCATTTGCCCGATTTAAACGAACTGCTGTAATCCACGCTGGCCGACACTGTATTCTCAAACATGGTTGAAAAAAATCTACCCGAACCCGCATAAAAAAACTGGTTATACACCAAATTTCGTTGGGTTGAATCATTTTCAGGAAGGGAGTATTGAGCGATTCGGAAATCAGGAATTTGACGCTTAGTAGCACCATAATTCACCAACCACTGTAAGTTTCCTGTTTTTCCGATAGCATGGGTACCATTCGCTTGGGTACTAATCAAGCGGTTAAGATTCACCATATTGCTATAGCCCTCACCGTAGTTTTGGTTTTCGGCATCGGCCAAACCATATCGAACGGTTGATGCAGCATCGTACGTTAAACTAAATAGATTTTTAATATCGATTCTATTTCTCTTATTAATCTTCAATGAGAAATTGGCAATACCACCATTTTGCACGTTGGTAGACAAGCTGCTGTCATCAAACTTCTTCACCAAACGGTTATCGCCATAATCCATATTCTGTACCAAGCCCTTCGTGAAGCGTTGGGTCATTGCATAATTATAACTCACCATCACACCGGCATCCATCTTTTTTATTTTGAATGGCTTACCTAAAGTATAGGTAAAACGAGGCGAAACAGGAGCTTGATAATCTGCGATATTCCAATTGTTATCGAACTTGCGTGTTTCTGAAACATTCAGTTCTGGCTTTACAACATCCACATTGAATGCAGCGTCTAAGGTTGGAATCTGTTGCTGCTTGGTTAAAATACCAAAATAGTTAGAAGTTTCCATATCAAACGTTCTTACCGATTGACCTGTGGTAATGCTATTGTATTGCATACCGAAGGAAATACTTTGAGTAAGTTTCTCCGGGATACTTTTTGTATTGATTTTAATCACCCCACCACCGAAGTCGCCCACTAAATCTGGGGTTGCACTTTTAATTACCGTAATTCCGTCCAACAAGCCTGCAGGAATCACATCAAACGAAAACGCTTTACGATCACTTTCTGTACTTGGCAGAGGGGCTCCGTTTAAGTAACCCGCATTATAACGATCAAACATACCACGCACATTAGCAAATTTCCCTTCGGAGATGGTTGCACCCGGAATACGCTTCAACGCGTCTGAGGTGGTTCTAATATTGGTTTTGCCCATATCTTCGGCAGAGATTGCTTCCACCATTTGAACCGATAACATCTTGGTTTGAATAGCTCCTTCGGCGGTATTACCCTTGGGTTTGCGTTTCACTTTGATTTCGATATCGTCCATCCGCTCGATTTTCACTAAAGAAAAATTCAAATATGCGGTACCATCATTTTTAACATACACCGTATCTTCTTTCACTACATAGCCGGTTGCCTCTGCAAATACCTTTTTTGAACCGGGCTTAACCACAAAACGATAGTTTCCTTCTAAATCCGTGCTCACGCCTTCCTCACCTTCGCCAAATACAAACACTTTAGCATCCAAAATTCCTTTTCCGGATTCGTTTAATACTTTACCGACAATCACCGATTGAGCCGATAAGGAATTGGAAACCTTTACAACAAGCGTTATTGCGAACAAGGAAATTAATCGAGACAATTTCATGGTGCAAAATTGACACCACAGCGTTAACCTAATGTTAACGATTATTTAAGTTAAATTAACTTTTACATAACGAAGAGGCTATGCACGATAACGAAAACGCTACGCGCTAGGCAAAATCAAACCCTTTCAGCGCAAAAATTAGCAGCCAACAAGGCAGGGAAGCATTAGCCCAAAAACTTTTTCAAAAATTTCAGGCTGCCGTAGGGCGGATATTTTAACGGAAGATCAAACCAAGTGGGGGACAACATCACCCCTTTAAAATGACTAAACACCTCAAAGGTATGTTTTCCACGGTAAGCGCCAAATCCACTACCCCCTACACCGCCAAAGGGCAAATGATGATTGGCTACATGCACGATGGTATCATTTACAGATACCCCACCCGAACTGGTAGCACGAATCACTTCCCAAGCTTGGGATTGTTTGCCGAAATAGTAAAGAGCCAATGGTTTTTCGCCGGCGTTGATATCAACGATTACTTCCGATAACGATGAAAACGTTTTGATAGGTAATATAGGGCCAAAAATTTCCTCTTTAAGTAATGGATGATTGGAATCTGCCACCTCTACCACAGCGATATCCATGTATTTCTTCGATTCATCCATCCCTCCGCCGCGAATCCAAGTAATTCCTTCGTTTAGATAGGATTTTAAACGCGCAAAGGATTTTTCGTTTACAATTCTGCCGTAGTCTTTGCTATTTAAGGTATCACCTTCATACATATCAGCGATGGCCGATTCTACTGCGAGTAAAAAATCTTGTTTTATCTGTTGATGCACCCAAACATAATCCGGGGCGATGCAAGTTTGTCCTGCATTAACACTTTTACCCCAAACAACGCGCTTGGCGGCTTGGGCTACATCGCAACCTAGATCAACAATACATGGACTTTTACCTCCCAATTCTAAGGTCACTGGGGTGATGTATTTTGCGGCGGCTTCGGCTACGATTTTACCGAGAAACGGTCCACCGGTGAAGAAAATATAATCCCAACGCTTGCTGAGTAAATGCTGATTTTCGGCGATATCACCTTGCACAACGGCAACCCAGGTGGAGGGGAATACCGATTCAATGATTTCCTGAATTACGGCGGCCACATGCGGCACCGCCGGGGAGGGCCGTAACACGGCCCGGTTGCCTGCGGAAATCGCGCCAACCAAAGGGTTAATCAACAATTGAAAGGGATAGTTCCAGGGGGCCATAATCAAAACCTGACCATAGGGTTCTGCAACTAGGCGTGATTTCGCAGGCAACAGGAACCATGGGGTTCCTACCCGGCGACGCCTACTCCAACGCTTTACCCCCTTGCAATGAAAATCAATCTCCTTCAACGCAACCCCGATCTCCGTTAAATACGATTCATAATCAGACTTACCCAAATCCGTATGCAACGCATCCATCAAAACACGCTCCTTCTCCACAATCGCCTTCCTCAATCGCTGCAAAGCAGCAATACGTTCCTCTACGCTTGGAACCACCCTCGCATTACTCAATACACGCTGCTCCTGATAATAATTATCGATTTCCTCTAATGAAGTGTATGTATTGGATTTGGCCATGATTTTTTGCAAGATACTTATTCCTTAAGTAAACAAGCAAGCACCCCGCAATGTTCACAGTTTAATCCATTATTCGTTAAACAAAACCACAAAAAAAACAAATCAACTCTTTTGTGCTAGTATAAACCAAAGTTTCTAACTTGGCCGCCTCACTTCCAAGCCCTCAACATATGCCTCTTACCCGGTGGACCAGCCACTCGCTCTACCCTAAATCCGGCTGAAGCCAAATTCCTTCTAACCTGACTGTTCGCTGTGTACGTCACCAAAACCCCACCAATAGCCATTCGCTGAAACACCCGTTCAAATAAATCTACACTCCATAATTCTGGCTGCTTTTTCGGTGCAAATGCATCCCAAAAAACTACATCAATACCCATTGGCATCACCTGCTCCAAATCCCTCAATACATCCCCTTCAACTTTGTAAAATCCAGAACTGCCATAGCCCACAACTCCGTTCCAAATATTCTCCTCCCCTAAATCAAAATCGACTTTACCTCCTTCCAAAATCATAAAGCCTTGCTCAAATAATCCCTGCCAATGTTCCCTGCACATCTTACCATCATCAAATAAGCCATCCAGTATCGAGCCATTTATTCGTCGCCAATACTTACCTATATCATCAAATCCAAAATCCACAGAATCACTCAACTCCTCACTCAAAGGAAATTTCTCTATACCAAAATATCTCACCTTCAATCCCATACTCTCCGCAAACTCTTTTAATAACCATGCATTCAACCCCGTTCCAAATCCCATTTCAAATACTCGCAATCCTGAAATTCCCAAACCATCAACTTCTCGTTTACCCAAATACCAATCCACCACTCCCCGTAATAAATACACGTACATCGATTCACAAACCGCGCCATGCCTCGAATGGTAGGTTTCATCCAAGGATGGCAGATACAGCGTAACACTTCCGTCGTTGGTCGGTAAAATTTCAATTTTGGGCGGTTTCATCGGTCGCAAAGCATCAATTATACAGGCAAAAATAAGTTTGGCACCCGATTTGACATACAACCATCAAACAACGAAATTTATAAGTAATTGTTCATATAGGTTAGTACAAAAAGGGTTGACGAGAAGTCAACCCTTTTTGTTTTTGCAAACTACCATCGATTGCAGCAATCAACAATAGTGCTTTAAATCAAAAATCATATCCCCAAACACCAACATTATTCCTTACTCTAACATTTCTAAAAAAACCAAATCCCAATTTTATCAACGACCGTTATTTCCCTTAACGGCACTACCCAACCTTTAATTAGAAAAAAACACCTGATATTGCAAAATCACCAAGTTTTTCCTGGAGAACTGCTGAGATTCGTCCCCAAAGACCTGAACGGATGGCCTATTCTCCACGCACAAACTCCACTTTGCCGAGGGTCCGTGAATCAAATTAACTCCCAGCACATACGTAGCTATTTTTTTATTTAATCGATCGTAATCCGCACCCGTGAAACTTCCAAATATCTGCCATTGATCCAAACCCACCGAACCGCGATACGCACTGCTTGTCAATGCATCCGATCCCTTATTCTTGCCTCTTCCATTCAATTTTCTACCAAACAAATACCCCAATTGCGCATACACCACTCTACCTGTTCCAAACATCGGCAATGCGTTTCCATATTGACCACCTGCATCTCCCACAACCTTTTTCCCATCAATCATCCCCATCGAAGTCGCTGGATTCATCAAACCGTTAAATCGCAAATAATCTTTTCCATAGTTGGTATTAAAATACCCCAAATAGGCACTCAAACAATCCGGCTTGGCACCTGCCGATAATTCATTGCCCGATGGCTTAAAAAATACAGGCATATCCAAAAATGCATCCACAGACCACAACCGCATGGCATTAAAAACCGTGTCTCGACCAACTCCACCAAGACCATCTTGGTAATTCCAGGTGGCTCGCCGCTGAAAAATCCCACCCGCCGACACATTAAATACTTTTTTCTTCCCCAAATAGGTACCCGTCATATAAGGTGTTTGCATCGATTCCTTATCAAAAAACTGATACATCACCAAAGACTGGTATTGTTTGCGGTGACCAAAGGGAGAAAATGTAGCATTCTTACTGATCGCCGGAATATTTATTCCCGCTGAATTGATAGGAAACGGATCCGTGAATACAAATCGATAATCCAGTTTATTTAACGAACCTCGATAATACACACTCAACTTTCGAGAAAACAAATCGGTTTGATCCACCGTGGCTTGAGCAAAAACCGGCACATCCAAAGTCATAATTGTACCAATGGAAGGCTGCGAAAATCTGCTTAATCCGTTCATAATGGTTAAACCACCCCCGATATGATGCTCTCCCGCGATCTTCGAACCCCAACCATCTTTTCCTCCCGTTGTAAATCGGTACTCCGAAACCGCGTCATGAATAAAAAATGCTTGCTTCCGGTTGCCACCCACTGCGGTTGCCGCATTGAAATTGTTCTGACCCAATTGAAAATATACAAAAACGCGCTCGCTTAAATTTCCCAAAATCTGAAATCGCGTTCTTCGTAAACCCAAATCAACGCCCTCGGCCACGTTCTCACCCAATAACTCCGAACCTGGATTGTACTGCGCATATCGCAACCAAGTCTGATTTAAACCCGTTACCCTAATTCCATTTGGATAGGGCTGAACTCGGGCCGTAACTGGCGAAGGCAACACCTGCTT
>JACCDO010573626.1_pt1 | contig 43093 bp, 35 predicted proteins | sample 7446101 | NCBI WGS metagenome assembly JACCDO01 (sample SAMN15323440, study PRJNA562643) | freshwater metagenome | isolation source: river surface water | place: USA:Blue River Watershed | collected 2017-08-16 | reverse complement strand
TATATCGTAACGAATTTACTTTTTTCATTGCGGCAGCTTTAAATTGAACTGGTATTTGTGATTCTAAAAGTGTCATTCTATACGGTTTCTCAATTCTTGTTATTTTATTAATTTCTCGCAATTCCTTAATAATTTTTTTCTGTTCACTAATTTCCAATTTTTCATAAAATGAAAAGTCATTTGATGTATTTTTATCCTTTACTATTTTTCGGAAAATCCTCATATTTCTATCCTTATATTTTTTTTCACGTTTTTCTTGCTTTTGTTTTTGTGCTTTTAAATCTTTTTCATACACATCAATACATTTCTTAATAGATTTGTCTTTTGGATTTTTCTCTAGTAATAGTTTTAATTGATTCAACGCATCGTTATCCGACTTTTTAGTTTCTTCAATATTCTCTTTTTCAGATTTATTCTTTTTCAACCTTTTATTAACTTTTTCATCTTGTTCTTCCTCTTCATCGGTTGAACATATTGTTGCATCTTCATCTTCAGTTTCATCATCAGAATCAATATAATCCTCACCTTCTTCGTCTAACCATACATCATCATCCTCATCTTCATCTTTAGCACCTCCAATTGTGAAAATAATATTTAGTTTATTTGAACCTTTTACTTCTAATTCATCTGATCCACTTGATTCTGTTTCTTCAGAATCTTGAACATATTCAGAATCGTCATCATCATCCTCTTCTTCCTCTTCAGAATCCTCACTACCAAGTGTTTCTTCATCATCTGATTCAACAACCTTCTTTTTCTGTGATTTAGTTTTTTTAGATTTCTTTGGTACTTCTTCCTCCTCTGATTCAGTTTCCCATTCTTCTTCACTTGATTCAGAACTATCAATAACTTTCTTTAATCTTTCACCTGCTTTGATTTTCTTATTCAAATGCTTAGAAGGAAATATTTTTGATAAAAACTTACGATACTCGTGAACATCCATTTCATCATTACTTTCATACTCTCCATCATCACTATCAGAATCATTATTAACCTTTTTATTACGACGCTTTTCCTCCTCCTTTTTAGAACGCTTATTTTGATCCTTATTCATTTTAGTTTGACTGTCTCTGGGCATTTTCTTATTTCTAATTATAGTTTATGTTTTTAATTTTAAATCAAAATCAATTTTATTTTTTTGTGAAAATAAACTTTATTGTTTTAATAAAAAAATTGATTAAAAAAAAACAATATAAAACTATTGTATAATAATATAAGAGATGTCGAAATACTCAAGTAATAATAACATGCAGAAAAGTTGTGCGAAAGTCATTGGAATCCAATTTAGTATTTTGTCACCTGATGAAATAAGAAAAGGATCTGTGGCCGAGATAACTAGTCGCGATACATATATAAATAATAAACCAGTTATTGGTGGTTTGTTTGATCCTAGAATGGGAGTTTTAGAACCAGGATTAATTTGTCCTACGGATGGTTTAGATTATATGCAAACTCCTGGTTACGCTGGTCATATTGAATTAGCGCGCCCTGTGTTCTATATTCAATATTTAAGCACAATTTTAAAATGCTTAAGATGTGTTTGCTTTAAATGTAGCAAACTTTTGGTAAGTAAAGAGAAATACAAACAAGCGCTGAAATTACAAGGTGATGCTAGATGGAAATATGTGTTTTCATTGGCTAGCAAAATTAAGCGCTGTGGTGAAGATATCGAAGATGGTTGTGGTTGCCTTCAACCGAATAAAATTCGCAAGGAAGGATTAGCAACTATATTTGCTGAGTGGAAAAGTGAAGGTTCTGGTGATGACTCTGAACCTATTATTATTAAAGTTACGCCTGAAATGACTTTGAAAATATTAAAGAGAATTTCAGACGAAGATGTGTCATTTATGGGGTTTAGTCCTGTTTATTCTAGACCTGATTGGATGATTTGTCAAGTGATGTCTGTTCCGCCTCCCGCGGTTAGACCATCTGTAAAACACGACGCTCAGCAAAGATCAGAAGATGATCTAAGTCATATTTTGGTGAATATTATTAAAACTAATAAGACTTTACAGGAAAAACTTCAAAATAACGCTCCAGCAAATGTGATTGATGATTGGACTACTGTGTTACAGTATTATATTGCGACGCAAGTAGATAATAAAATTCCTGGTGTTGCTTCAGTAGCGCAGCGTTCGGGAAGACCTTTGAAATCAATTAAAGACAGATTAAATGGTAAAGGTGGTCGTATGAGAGGCAATCTAATGGCAAAACGTGTAGATTTTAGTGCTCGTTCAGTTATCACTGCGGACCCTAATATTTCCATTAGAGAACTTGGTATTCCTATGAAGATTGCTAAAAATATCACCAAACCTGTTATCGTTAATAAAATTAATAAAGCGTTTTTGACAAAATTAGTGCAAAATGGTCCTGAGACTTGGCCTGGCGCTAAAATTTTGGAGAAAAAGAATGGCGAATCTATTACTTTGCGTTATTATCTTGATAGACAATCCATTGTACTCGAAGAGGGTGACATTGTTCACAGACATATGATGGACGGTGACGCCGTTCTATTTAATCGTCAACCTACTCTTCACAGAATGAGTATGATGTGTCATATCGCACGAATTATGAAGCGAGGTGATACTTTCAGAATGAACGTGGCCGATACGAAGCCATACAATGCGGATTTTGACGGGGATAAACTTTAAACTGCAAATTTATCTTGTCCCCAACAGGCGACCGCCTATTAAGTTGTAGATAATACTTAATAGGGAAAACGTTGTAATATCTACTAATTCAGTTCAGAATTAATATAATCGTCTAGTCATTTAATTATAAATAATATAAACATTTCTTGCTAAATATATAATGGATAATTTATTAGAAAAAGATGAATCGCATAAAATTATTGGTGAAATATATAAAATAACAAATTTAATAACAAATAAAATGTATATTGGACAAACTAGAAGTCATTATTTAAATAGAGGTAAATATAGACCATTTGGACACATTGGAAGATTTAAAAGTCATATAAGCGAGGCAAAAAGTATTTATAAATATAATGCTTGTAGATATTTAAATAGCGCCTTAAATAAATATGGAGTAGAAAACTTTCATTGTGAATTAATAACTACTTGTAATATAGATGAATTAGATATACACGAAGTAAAGTATATTAGTGAATTAAATACAAGATTTCCAAATGGTTATAATTTAACAAATGGTGGACAAAAATGTGGTTTTGAAAAAGGGAAAAAAGTTGTTTTGGAAGAAGAAATTAAACCAAAAATAGATATGGTATTAAATCCAAATCTTAAAAGAAGTGAAAAAACAAAACAACTAATTTCTAAACGTTTGAAAAACTATAAAAGTGACTTACAAGTTAGAAAAGATGATATGGAAAGAGTCCAAAAAATACATGCAACAAATAGATTTGAAAAATATAAAGATATACAAATAGATAATAATAATATAGATAAATACATACATGTCATAAAAAATAATACACTAAATTATGAATATATTAGAATAACCATTAATAAAATGCGAACAACTTTTGTAGGACAATATGAAACTATAGAAGAAATAAAAACTAGAGCAAGAAAATTTATATTAGATATAATAGAATGGCAACGCTTTCAAACTGCTGGAACTTCCTTAGAGCCTTCACTACCACTCACTTGCGGAAACGTTTGTGAGGAACTCGTTTAATTGACGAACCCAATGGTAAAAATGTGAATGGATTGGATAATCAGCAACCAAACCCCTAACCTCGTTATGGTAAGAGTATGGGGGAGGCTCAGAGACTAGATGTTAGCGAGTTTCAAATGATGGTTTGACCAACCTGATGAAGCACAAGGTATAGTCCAATCCTTACGAGAAATCGTAAGGCAATTTCCAAGTCAAGGAGATGAATTTGCACATGCCACAGGACCCGGAGTCCGAGGCGGAGTTAAAAAATTTGGCAGCGGTGCCATATCAGATAGTAAGTCCGGCAAATAATAGTTCAATTATTGGTATTTATCAAGATTCAATGCTTGGTTGCTATCAATTTACAAGACCGGATATAAATTTTAGTCCAAGGGACGCAATGAATATATTGATGATGTTTAATGGAGTAAACGAATACGAGTTATTAAAGAATGCCGAGAGTGACAAAGGTATAACAAATTTTGACATATTAACACAAATAATGCCACCATTGTCAATGAAATACAAGACAAAGGCGTTCAAGGAGGATAAAGATGACCCCAAAACGTCAAATGCTGTGCTAGAAATTAGAAATGGTAAATACATTAGAGGACAGATGGACAAGGGTGTATTAGGTGCCGGAACAAAGGGTCTTCTTCAGAGAACATGTAACGATTTTGGCAATATGTTGTCCGCTAAATTCATTGATGATTTACAAAATGTTGTAACAGAGTACATGAAATCAAGCGCATTTAGTGTAGGCGTGAGTGATTTGATTTCGGATCAAAAAACAAACGAAGAAATTGTAAAAGTCATTACACAAAAGAAGAATGATGTTAAAAATTTAATAGACCAAACACAAATTGGTATATTTGAAAATAATACTGGAAAGACAAATGAGGAGGAGTTCGAAACACAAGTGAATAATATTTTGAATCAAGCAACGTCCGAAGCAGGTAAGATAGGTTTAAAGAGTTTGAACAAGAATAATAGATTTGTTACGATGGTTAACGCCGGTTCTAAAGGTTCAGATTTGAATATTTCATTTATGATTTCTTGTTTGGGACAACAAAACGTAGATGGCAAGCGTATTCCTTACGGTTTTGAACACAGAACATTGCCTCATTACACCAAATATGACGACTCGCCAAACGCCCGTGGTTTCGTAGAAAGTTCTTACATTAATGGTTTGTCACCTCAAGAACTATTCTTCCACGCTATGGGCGGTCGTGTTGGTTTAATTGATACTGCTGTCAAAACATCTACCACTGGTTATATCCAAAGAAGATTAATTAAAGGTCTCGAGGATTTGATGGTCGCATATGATATGACTATTCGCACAAATAAGAATAAGATTGTACAGTTTTCATATGGAGACGATAATATTGATACTGTTAAAGTAGAAAATCAACCAATCAACTTAGTTTCAATGAGTGTTCAAGATATTTACGCTCACTATTTAATACCGGAGGAATCAGGAAAGGTAAAAACACTTAGTAATATATTCTTAAAAAATACAATGACTAGATATAAGAAACAACACGAAGAAAACATGAAGAAAACAAATAGTTATATTGAGATGATGATTAAAATGCGTGATGAAATTATTAAGAATGTATTTAAAAATAAGGGTGACAGTATTGTAAATGTTCCAGTGGCATTTTCATACATTATTGGTAATATTCAAGGACAAACCAGTTTAACTATGTCGTCATTAGTTGATATTACTCCTCTAGAGGCGTTCCAAATGATAGAAACTTGTTTCGAGAATTTAAATAAAATTCATTATGCGCCACCAACTAATCTCTTCAAGACATTATTCTTCTTCTATTTGTCTCCAAAAGACTTATTAATTGTCAAGAGATTCAATAAGAATGCGTTGTCTTTATTGTTAGAAACAATTACTCTTGACTATAAGAGGGCGATTGTAACACCTGGTGAAATGGTTGGTATGATTGCTGGTCAAAGTATTGGTGAGGTCTCAACTCAGATGACACTTAATACGTTTCATTTTGCAGGTGTTGCTTCCAAATCAAATGTAACTCGTGGTGTGCCAAGAATTGAAGAAATATTATCGCTTTCTAGTGAAATTAAGAATCCATCATTAAGTATTTATTTGAAGAAGGATGATGAGACGCAGAAAGATAAGGCGCGTTCAATTATGTATATGTTAGAACATACTCGATTAGAAGAAATAGTGAAATCCGTTGAGGTTTGCTTTGATCCTGACGATCTGAATACTTTAATAAATGATGACAAAGATACAATTGAACAATATAAAGAATTTGAAAAAATGGTAGACGAATGTAATGAAATATCTTTATCAAATGATGAAAATGAAAAATCGAAGTGGATTATTAGAATGATAATGGATCCTGAGGTTATGCTTGAGAAAAATATTACGATGGATGATGTTAATTTCACGTTGAATAATTGTTATGAGAACCAGATAAATTGTGTTTATTCGGATTACAATGCGGACAAATTAGTATTCAGAATTCGAATGAATGAAGTGATTAAAAATAGTTCAAATAGAGGCGGACAAAAGAAAACTAAGGTAAATCCTCTAGACCAATCAGACCAAATTTATATTTTGAAGAATTTCCAAGAACAATTGCTACAAAATGTTGTTTTAAGAGGTATCAAGGGTATTGACAAGGTTATTCTTCGTAAGATAAAAGATAATATGGTAGAAAATAATGGTGTATATAAAAAGCAAGACATATGGGTTTTAGATACAATTGGTACCAATTTGTTAGATGTTTTGGGTCTTGATTACATTGATAAGAATAGAACATTCAGTAATGATATTGTAGAAATTTATAATGTTTTGGGTATTGAAGCTGCTAGACAAGCAATTTACAATGAGTTGGTAGATGTTATTGAATTTGATGGAACATATATTAATTACCATAATTTCAGTGTTTTGGTAGATAGAATGACATTTACACACAAGTTGATTTCGATATTTAGACACGGAATTAATAATGATAACATTGGACCTATTGCAAAGGCGTCATTTGAAGAAACTCCTGAAATGTTTTTGAAAGCAGCTAGACATGGTGAACTTGATACATTGAGAGGTATATCAGCAAATGTAATGTGTGGTCAAGAGGGATTCTTTGGAACATCGTGTTTCCAGGTTGTTTTGGATATTGAAGAAATGCAAAAACTAGATGCGGCGAGTGAATATAAATTTCTTGATGTTGAAGGTGAAATAGAAAAATTCTTTGGAGAATTTGATAATCCTGAAGATCCTTGCGGACTTAATAAATTATCAATTCAAAATAATGTAGTTACAATTAAACAGGTTGATATGGGTGGAGATAACACTTATGATCCAGGATTTTAAATATTATATTAACTATATGTAATATAATAATAACTACTTGATAAATTTTTTTATTTAATATAATTTAATATTTACAAAATAAATATTAAATGGTAAACTATTTTATTATTATGAAAACAATTGGTTACATTACAAATAAAGTATTAAACATGGATAATAATGTTTTTTCACTTAATTATGATAGCAGTCATCCAATTAAACCAATGATGCAACTCGCTTTTATGAGTTTAGAAAATAATAGATACAAAAGTAAATTTATAATGTTCAGAGAAGTGCAAAACAGTTTTTTACAATTTTCGAGAGAAGAATTCATTAATCATTTTTGTAAAATCCAAAAAATATATTACGCATTTTCTAGATTAGCGTTTATCTATAAATATAAAAAATCTAGTATGAGTGTTACAACAGATATTGGACTAAATGATATTACAATAAATGATAAAAATGTATTATGTATTTTTCACGTTAATTCAAGATATTTGTTTAATATTAACGATTTACTTAAAATAATTACAACATCATTAACAAATTCGTATACATTTTTTTCAGAACCATTGCCATGTAAAAACCCTTATAATAACCTACCATTTACAAAATCAAACCTATATAACATTTATTTATTTTTAAAATTCAAAACAAATATTTATAATGATTTATTTATAAAATTCTTTTATTGTAATTTTAATTTAACTACATTTTATCATAAATATGAACACATATTAAGAGAGCACATAATTGAAAATTTTATAAAAAATTCTAGTCAGGATCTTCTTGTACAAGAAATCAAAAAAATGATAACTGTTTTTAACAAAACAAACAAGAAGAATATATCAATAAACGATGAATTTCCAAAAAATAGATTAATACAAATTATGAAACCATATTTATCATTATATTTACAGAGTTATTATTCATTAGTTCCAATTATTAAAAGTAACTCTAGTATTTTATTGAATCGTAAATTAAACAAATTCCAAAGGTTTAATCCACAATTTGGAAGAAAAATATATAAATTAGGGTTTAAAATCGATTCAAATTTAAAAAGAAAATCATACATAAAATCAGTAGAGTTTTTGGATAAACATATACCATTTAATTATATAGAAGAAACAAACTTTTTAAAAAATCATACATATTATAATGAAATTGAAGCAACTGAATATATTTTTACTATTGAAATTAATAACAATATTGATGAAGAAATTGATGCTGTAAACGAACAACTAAGTTCTATGAATATAAGTGATGAAGAAGATGAAGAAGAACAAAATGATGAAGAAGAAGAACAACATATATTAAATGATATTATATATGATGATCAAGATGATGAAGATGAAGAAGATGATGATAATATGTACGATGAAGAAGACAATGATTCAATTAGTTAATTATTTTACTCACATTCACCATCTTTATTACGTTTGGTCCCCTTAGGGCATCTTTTTCGAGTGCCCTTTTTCTCACCGGACTCCTTTTTTTCACTAGACTCTTTCTTTTTTTTGGTTTGTGCCTTAGATTTTTTTGGTTTTTCAATAACAATCTCTTCTTCTTCTTCGGTTTCAACAATTACTTGTTTTTTAATCTTTTTAGGTTTATCAGTTTCTATTTCATCCATTTTGTCTTCTTTACACTTAGTTTTAACTTGATAATTAGTTTTCGAATGTTTTGTAAAGTCATCCAAATAGTTTTCAACCGACATTTTTTCATTTATAATCTCTCTTATCTTTTCAATACATTTTACATTTCCTAATGATATAAAAACATCTCCTTGATCAGATTGAACTAATTTAAAATTAGGTTTATTTTCCTCTCTTAATCCAGGTAATAAAATAAATACATATTTATCTTGTTGTTCATCACCATAACCTAAGAAAGCGTGTTTCTCGTATTTTGTCTGTAAAATACAATTTTGACTAATAAAAATAGATGGTATTTTAAATCTTTGCACTAGCAACCACAAATCAAGTGTTGTTAAGAAATAATTTTCAGCAGAAATGAAAGATAAAAAATCAATTTTACCTGATTTCACTTTTTGATGATACTCTTTGCCTAACAGTTTTTTCCCTTCAATAATTAGAATATCAACAATTTTATCATGATATTTATCCAAATATTGTTTATATTCGTTAAATAACTCATTGCGGATTTTATTTAAAGACATTTTAACACCTGTATGTCTTTCTATTAAATCAATTATAAATTGAAACGTACAAATAACTGTTTTAGAGTATTCAATTTCTTTATAATTACTAGGAAAACACTTTTTCCATATACCGGAAGTAATGTTATCATTAATTTTTGGAGCGTCACATATTTCATCGCTAGTACCGGATTTATTTTTTGATACAGTATTATCATATATTTGAGTCATTACAGGTTCGGCGTTATCATATGAATTATATTTTGTATATTTATTAATTACTGCCGGAACAAGTGTCTCAAAATATTCTTGGGTTAATAAAGATTGTATCATTATAATTTCACTGTCATTCAAATTGTAACCAATATTTCCAAATGACAAATAAGTTTGAGGTTGAAACATAAAGGAATTAATTCTATTATACCTAATTAATTCGTCTGCCATTCTTTTAAAATATATCGGTTTGTTATCCTTTTCAGTTACTAGATTTTTTCTAGGTAAAATCAAATTACACCGTCCTTGCTTTGTAAAAGTACATAAATTTGGCATAGCATCACAATCTTCTTCAGATTTAACAATACAAGTGGATAGTTGTTCAATTAATTTATAATACTTATTATCTCCTGTAAATTTTATTACATTATTTACTAATGCAATTAACATATCGTAAACATTTTTAAGTTTTTCAGAATAGATTATGTATTTTTTCGATAATTCATTTTCAATATCACTTCTTATTTTAATATTTTCATAATCGTTTAATAAAATACGAATTGTGTTTCTGAAAACATTATAAAACCCAGTTTCCATTTTGGTTTTTTTTATATAATCGACTCTCTCTTCGTCATAATCATTTTGTGTTGTTATAGGAATATCTATAGGTATTAATGGATTTGTGTCCTTATTAATATTTTTATTAACAATATAATTATCATTTTTAATAGATTCTAACATATAATCATCATTTGCGTCTAATTCTGTAATAGGTCTATTAATTTGAATAAACTGATTTGTTTCTGTTAAAATACCGACAACCCATTCATCTTCGATAATTTTGAAAACTGGTTTACACGGAATATCTGAAATAGTTCGTTTCTTTTTACTTCTATTATAAAGATTATCTAGAAATTTTACAGTTGTATTATAACTTTTCCATATAGATAAATCAGTCATGTAAATTGTGTCAATATCCTTTAAAGTTTCATCTATTGACGAAGGATAACAAGGAATGAAACCTTCTCTTCCTGTTTTAGGTTCTTCAGCAACTACACCAATTACCTTGCTATTAAAATTCAAAACCAATTTTTTTACTGAATAATCATAATAATTTAATTTGTTGTACAATTCACTAAGTATAATAGCGCGTTTTGCTTTATAAACATTTGGCATACTATCAAGTGGTCTACAAATTGTTGTAAAAAATGGTTTAATTATTTCATTCATAACACGTTTCATTGTAGGAGACATTTTTGAACCACCTTCTTCAAATATAGTAACAATATCTAATTTATCCTTAATTGTATATGAATAAATGGGTTCATAATAACCATCTTCTTTCATCATAATAATAGTTGATCTATCTGAATTATAAAACTCCTTTGAATAATGATTTGTAGGACATACTATTTGTATATTATTTGTGATATCATCATTTGGTATTTGAAAAATTACTATATTTGCGCCTCTAGGAAATAAATTTTTATTAGGCATACTTATAATATCCCATAAATATGTATGATCTATAACAACGTCATCATCTTGTAAAAACAATATAAAGTTTTCGTATGCTGATACTACTTTTTTCATATAATAGAGGTCATTAGGATTAGAATGGTCTAATTTTGAAAAAAGAGCGCTTGTTCTATATTTTTCCACATTTATACTATCTATATTTGACAAATCGTGAAAATTCGCAACAAGATTACCATTTTGATATGTGACAAAACTATCTATTGTAATGGAATTAATAATTCTTTCTCTCATTTCCTTTATGCTTAATATATTTTTGAACTTCTTTGCGCCTGTTTCATCCTTATATATTTTATTAAAATTTAGTATGTCTGAAATACAAGCAATAAACGATTGTTTTTTGTTAACCTCTATACCGTGACGTAATAAACACGGGTGATTTGGTTTAATATTTGTATTTGTTTTACTTATTTGACAATCCGCATTCACTTCTTGTAAGATTTTTTGAATACCAATCGGTAAATAACCCCATCTTCCAGGAGTTAAAGGGAATTTATCTGGACCTTTAATATAATCATCTTGTTCTTTATTAACAACATCTTTTATTTTCTTACCTTTTTCTGGTTCAATTTCTTCACCCTCTAAACCTTTTTCTCCTTTTTTAACAGATGCGGAATTAAGATTTTCGCATTTTTGATTAGCGATAAATCTACCTTCTGTATTATATTTATCAAAACAACACGGTAAACATAACCCATTTGGATGTTTATCAGGAATTAAACCAGGATATTTTCTAGGCGTTGTTGCTCTAATAAATTCATTTAAATTTATTTTGTTATCTTTATCTTTATCTTCAAAATCAAACATTTTTTTCATATTTGCTTCTTGTTTTTTAATAAATTCTTGGATTTGAACAGCAGATGGTTTTCTCCCATTTAGTTTATTATAATGATCCGACCAAATTTTTTCATTATAGTCTTCTTTAAGTTCCCTTAATAAATTTTTAAATTCATCAAAGTTAATGAAACCATCTTTGTCCTTATCAATTGATCTAAATGATTTTTCGAATTTTTCTTGATTTTTGTGTTCAGGATCATAAAATTCATAAATATAGTAACCTGGTTTAACTTCTTTGGCGTCACGTGGTATTACTTTACCACACGTAGGATGTTGTAATTCTTTTTTGCCGTCCTTTCCTATAACTTCTTTTAAATCTGCTGGATCAATAATTGTATTATTTTTTAGACACCAATAACGTGGGCATATATAATTAAATTGTTTATTTTCATCCGAACCATATTTTATTACATCTTCATCTCTTAAAAAACCTTTATGTTCCTTATTTATTTTAGCAAGTTGAGCATCTGTTATTATAACAGGTTGTCTTCTTGTATCTGACCTACAAGTTCTAGAATAAGCGTTGTATTCAGCACTATCTTCTTTTAAAATTAAAACTGGGTCTTTGTTTTCAATTAATGTTTGAAAATAATATGGTTTATTTAATTTCATACCATCTATATTTCTAACATTATCTTCTTCTTCTTCTTCTTCTACTTCTTCTACTTCTTCTTCTATTTCTTCTACTTCTTCTGCTTTTTCCGGTTTATTTTTAACTTCTTTTGGTGACTCCACTTCAGACGATGAACTTTCAATTACAGGCATTACTTTTGGTGGCACAACTATTTCTTTTGGTGACTCCACTTCAGACGATGAACTTTCAATTACAGGCATTACTTTTGGTGGCACAACTATTTCTTCTGGTGACTCCACTTCAGATGATGAACTTTCAATTACAGGCATTACTTTTGGTGGCACAACTATTTCTTTTGGTGACTCCACTTCAGATGATGAACTTTCAATTACAGGCATTACTTTTGGTGGCACAACTATTTCTTCTGGTGATTCCACTTCAGATGATGAACTTTCACTAGGTAATACATCAAAAGATTGTAAACTTTTATCAGATTGAATAGATTCTTCGCTGCTTTTATCTGATTGAATAGATGGTTCTGATTTAATAGATTCTTCGCTGCTTTTATCTGATTGAATAGATGGTTCTGATTGAATAGATTCTTCACTGCTACTATTATCAGATCCTCCTCCTCCTTCCGTATCAATATCTTCAAATTCATCTTCATCAAAAAATAAACTCAAAGCACCCTTAGGATTTTCAGGATTTATTGATTTATATTTTGTATAATCAACTACTTCTTCTTCAGGTTCTAAAGACGGTACTTCTTCACCATCATCTATTGATTTTTCTGTCGACGAAATAATATCTTCTATTATAACATCATCTTTTTCACCAGTTGAGCACAATCTATCAATTTCTTTAACAGGATATACAGTGCTATTTTTATTTTGTGTAAGACGAATAATAGTATCTAAATAAACAGGTATGGTCTGTAAATAATGAATATCATTAATATTTTCTACTGTAATTGTTATAACACCTAATTTTTGCTCTAATGTAATCGTAGTTTTAAAACCAGGATTATTTTTAATTTTTATATCTGATTTTCTTACACCACGTTCAACTTGTATTTCATTAGCAACTTTTCTAACTAAATCCTCTGCTTGACCACGATTCAATTCACCTGGATAATTTTCTAAAAGTGCATCTATAATTTCAGAACCTCTATATCCTTCTCCAGATTTTTCCAAAATAAACGCTTCTTGACTACTTACTTTGCTAAAATTGGATACACGTTTAAATCTCAAGTGTATACCTGATTTAAATTCGCTGGATTCGTTATTAAATACAGAAGATATACATCCTTTATAAGTTTCTAACTCAATTGGTTTCGAAATTTTAATTTGTGAAACATAATTGAGTTGTTTTATTTCAATATTATTATCATACAAACTGTTAAATAATTTTAAGTTATAACCACTTTGTTGTAATAAATTTCTAATTTCATTTATAATAGGATTAATTGAATCTCTAAAAAGAGAATCTATTTCAGTTTCATTAACTATAGTATCAAATTCAGAACTAATTGTAATATAACCATTTTCATCAAATTCGCAAACTAGTGTCTGTGATTTTTCATCCTTTTTAATTTCAATATAAACAGATACCGATTTAGATTTTGCAATTGTCTTCATCAATTTAAAAATAGTTGCTTTTTTAAGATAAGGGATTTTTCGTCCATCAGTTGATATTTTTTCTGTATAAAGTCTATAAATATTTTCTTGACGAGTGGATGGATTATATTTAATTAATGGACTCTTCTCAGTAGCGTGTATTATCTTAAAAATAATTTCAAGTGGAATATTTATATCAAATTCAGGTTTCATTATTGCTTTTATATATTTAATCCCTTTACTAACATACTTCAATTCAGTTTTTCTGAAATTATATACATCATAAAACATATCTATTGTTTTAAAAAGATCATCTGCCTTTTCATTTACTAATTTTTTGTCATTTTCAATTAGGATTTGATTTTGTTTATGTAAATCTTCTAATGAAATTATATCTTTATTAAATAAAAAAGGATAGTAAATTTTAATAGTATTTTCCTCTGAAATTCTTTTTTCAGAAACAAAATTAAGAACATCTGACGCTAAACATAAATATATATTTTTATTGACAATATCTCCACTATTTAAAAGCAAATGACTATTTAATGTGGATAATGACTTGCGCGCATTTTTTTCAAAAAACGTATCGTATTCTGTTACTTTATATGGGTTACATACAAAAGGATATTCGTTTTCAACTATAAAAAACTTTTGACCCAAAACTTTGTTAACTATACATTTTTTACCTTCTAATTTCATTTCTAAAATATCGTCAAATGTATATATCTCCTTATTGAGTTCAATGTGAAATGGTTTACCGTTATCGTAACTTACTATATTCGACATAAATTGATCTAGACGGACCTTTGTCAAATCCATTTTTTTATTTTGTGTTAATGATTGGTAAATAGAAACAGTGTTTAAAGTTTCTTTTTTTTGACAAAACATATAAATTTCGTCTAGTGGTATTTTTTTCCTTAAATCCTTTTCAAACTCATTCACAATTTTTATTTTTATAGTGCTAATTGTATCATCATAATGTATTTTTTGTTCGGTAAACTTAACATTTATCTTATTAGAAGTAATATTATCAACCTCTTTCTCTGTAAATATTGTATGTAATATTTTATCTTCATCGCCAACTTTAATTTGTTGACCATAAAACACAAATATAGTATTGATTATGCCGTTTACTAAATAATTTATTTTATATATGGGATTGTAATCTAAAGTTTCATCTATATTTTCTCGTGTTTCTTTTTTTTTAGATACTAAAGTTGACATAATATATATAACAATAGTATTATTTTTAATATAACTTTTATAAATAATTTAATTATAAAAGTTATTAAATTAAACTACAAACCGTTTTATTAATTATAAAATATTTTTTTTATAATATATACTGTAACAATAAACAAAACAATGTTTGATACAAATACACTATGTGGTTCGTATGATTTAATATATTTAATTGTGTTATCATTTAAGTTGGTGTATTTATACAATTGATACTCTACAAACAAACGCAATATTGTTTTTAATATAATTATGATTGCTAAAATTACTGTAAAAACAGAATTATTTTTTCTTAAGAATATTATAAATAATGATATAAGCACCAGTAAAAAATCCAAAAAGTTTGTTAATATATTTCTAAATTTTTCAAAATTTTCATTACCTATTAAATTATTTTTGAATTTTGTCAATGAAATAAAATAAAGGATGACTCTTAAGAATAAAAGCAATATCAATATTATCAATATTATCAATACATTATCATTGTTAAATTTAAAACGTTCCATTATATATAATAAATATATAAAATATAAAAAATTTATTGTTTATAACTACATGTTTGTTCAATTTCAATTAATCTATTAAATTTGGCAACTCTTTCGCCTCTACAAGGACTTCCAATTTTAAGATATTTTGCTCCAATACCAACAGCTATATCGACTATATAAGCGTGATTTGTTTCTCCTGATCTATGTGATACTATTACATTTTTTCCCTGAGCAAACATCAATTTGGCGCTTTCAATAGCTTCAGTAACCGTACCAATCTGATTTACTTTTAAAAGTAGTGTGTTCGCCCATAATTCCGCTAACCCTTTTTTAATTAAGACGGAATTTGTAGTAAAAAGGTCGTCGCCTACAATCATAATTTTATTACCGCATCTTTGCGTGAACTTTTGCCACGCTTCATAGTCATGTTCGTGGAAACCGTCTTCAATTGATTTTAACGCAGGGTGTTTTTCTAAAAGATCATCATAATAGTCAATTAATTGATCGCTAGTTAAAAACAAGTCTTTTTCTACTTCATACAATTTTGTATCTGTATTATAAAACTCACTTGCTGCGCAATCAAGTGCCATAAATACATCCTCGCCAACTTTATAATTTGCCGAAATAATAGACTCTTCAATTACACTTAGTGCTTCCTCTGCATTATAAATGGGTGGACAAAATCCGCCTTCATCACCAATACTCTTGGCATTTTTACCATATTTTTTCACAAGTATTTCCTTTAAAGTTTGATATACTTCGCAAATAATTTGTGTTTTCTTTAAAACAGAATACGATTCATTTGGAAAAATCATGAACTCTTGAATTTTCAAATCATCTGTGACACCATGTTTACCACCATTTATTATATTTACAAGAGGAGTAGGAAGCGAAGAAATTGTTGAAGCAAAACCATAATGTTTTTGTATATATTCAAACATTTCTAGATCTTCTGATTTTGACGCAACGTCTGCCATACAAAAACTAATAGCAGTTGTTGTATTTCCACCCAAAACCATCTTTAAATCGGTTCCATCGATTATTTTCAATTGTTCATCTACTTTTATTAAATTTGCGAAATTACTTGTATTCAAACTAATCTGTTTATTAATAAGTCCAATATTATCAATTGATTTAAAAACCGATTTTCCTTTAAAGAGAGAAGGATTATTATCACGTAATTCAAGTACTTCTGAAGAACCACATGATGCACCACTGGGACTAGAACCCTTACCAATAAACTTATTTTTTGATTTGTCTAAACACGCTACTTCTACTGTTGGAAACCCACGACTATCAATAATTTGTCTACCTACTAGTTCATAATCATTTAAATAATAATAATCCTTATTAAATACATCAATAGAAATAGGTGTAGCAGTTGCTAACTCAAAATGCTCCACACTCTTTTCATCTTTAAAACCAAGATGAACAAATAGTGCGCGCAAAGCATTGCCGTGTGATACTAGTAGAACATTTTTATTATCTTTTAAAAGTGGCATTATAAATTCGTCAAAAAAAGGTCCAACACGATTTTTTACATTTTCTAAACTTTCTCCACCTGGAGGACATTCATAATAAGAACGGCGCCAAATTCGCATTTGTTCTTCGCCATATTTTTCTTTTAATTCGCTTTTAACAATTCCCGCTAAATCACCATAATTTCTTTCTTTAACTTGGGGAGAAATAGTAAAAATAATTTTATCTTTTTCTAAAAGAGGTTTATTTTTAATTACTAAACTTGCTGTTTTCCTAGTTCTTTTTAAATCACTACAAATAATATTATCAAATTTATAATTTTGTAGTTTTTCACCTGCAATAATCGCCTCTTGTTCACCTTTTTCACTTAATCCAACATCAATCCAACCTGTGAACTTATTTTCTTTGTTCCAAATAGACTCGCCGTGTCGCATTACAAAAAACACCATTATATTATATTCACTTTAAAAAAAGTGAAGGAAAAATATTTATTTAAAATATTTCTAAATAAATATTACTTTCTATTATTTAATTCCTTTTTTCTAAAAGTGAGTAAGGTTTTAGATATCAGCAACTCCTAGATTCTTAATTGTCTTCAACGCTGAATCAGGTGTAACTGAAATACTATCAATCTTTTCACTAATTAAAAATTTACAAAACTCTATGCTATCAGATGGTTGCTGTCCACAAAACCCTATTTTAATACCATTTGATTTATATGTTTTAATTGCCATGCTTATCATTCTTCTATAACTTAAATTTTCATCACTTGATAAGTATGTAATTTTATCACTATCACGATCAACACCTAGTGTCAACTGAAGCAAGTCATTGCCTCCAATGGAAACTCCATCAATCATTGGACTAAATTCATCAGCTTCAATCACATTTGATGGAATTTCACACATTAAGTAAATTTGGAGTCCATTTTCGCCACGTTTAAGACCATATGATTCCATTTTATTAATAACTAATTGACACTCTTTTGGTGTTCGACAAAAAGGGATCATTACAATAATATTTGTCATTTTCATTTCTTCTCTAGCATACTTTATTGCTTCACACTCTAATTCAAAACCTTGTTCGTAATCAGCGGAATAGTATCTTGATGCTCCTCGCCAACCAATCATTGGATTTTCTTCATTAGGTTCATATAGTTCGCCTCCAATTAAATTTCTGTATTCGTTCGACTTAAAATCTGATAAACGTACAATAACATCATTTGGATAAAATGCAGCAGCAATTTTGGAAATACCTCGCGCCAATCTAGTAATAAAATACCATTTACCATTATCGTGACCTCCAATCATTTCATATATTTTTTCACGAATATCATGTCTTATATTTGGATAATTACATAAAGCAATTGGGTGGATTTTAATATAATTACTAATAATAAACTCGAGACGCGCTAATCCAACACCTGAATTAGGAATAATAGAACTATTAAAACTGTGTTCAGGATTTCCAACATTCAACATCATTTTAATTGGTAATTGTAAATTATTATCTATTTTAATTCTCTCAATTTCATATTCCAAAATACCAGAATAAACGACACCTTGTTCACCTTCTGCACATGAAATAGTAACATCGGTAGCATTTTCTAAAATTTCAGTGGCATTTCCTGTGCCAACAATCGCATTAAGCGCTAATTCTCTAGCAACAATAGCGGCGTGGCATGTACGACCACCTTTATTTGTAATAATTCCTGAAGAAATTTTCATAATTGGTTCCCAATCAGGTGTCGTCATTTCAGTTACTAAAATATCACCCTTTTCAAATTGTTCAAATTCATGAATACTTGTTAAAATTTTAATTTTTCCCGAACTAATTTTATCTCCAACAGAAACACCTGTAACTAAGATATCTTTTTTTTGGTTTCCTAACAAAATATATTTAGTGATCTCCAAATTTTCAGAATTACTATGGATTGTTTCTGGTCTTGTCTGAATAATATAAATATTATGATCAAAACCATCAATCGCCCACTCTACATCTACACCAATTGGTTTACCAAACATTTTGGAATATGAATCTTCTAATCTTAAAATATAACGCGCCAAATTTATAGCCTGAGTATTAGTTAAACTTAAGTTTAGTTTTTCAGAATCACTAGTTTCTACTTCTTTTACACCACCAGTTTCACTATAAATAATCTTAGTGTTCTTATCCCCCTTCTTTTTCATAATAATTGGATCAGCATTAATATCTTTTAATACACGCTTATCCAAAATATACTCATCAGGTTTAACGCCACCTGACACAACTAACTCACCTAGACCAAACGCAGAATTAATAACAATTGCTTTATCATAACCAGTCTCAGGATCAATTGAAAAAGCAACACCTGCTGAACCTATATCAGAGCGAACCATTTTTTGAACAGCAACTGAAATTTTGACATCATGTAACTGAATATTGTGCGTTTTTCTATAAGAAATGGCGCGACTATTAAAAAGAGACGCAAAGCATTTTTTAACAGATAAAATTAAATCGGTTTCTCCAGTAATATTCAAATAAGTATCTTGTTGACCAGCGAAAGACGCATTGGGTAAATCTTCAGCAATAGCAGAAGATCTAATTGCAACTTCAATATTCTCTCTTCGATACAAATTACAAAGTTCTTTATACGCTTTAACAATTTCTAGTGTATGCTCATCAGACAAATTTGAGTTAATAATTAGATCACGTAATTCTTTAGATTGTGATTCTAATATGCGAATATTTTCTGTATCAATTGTTGTCATTTTGTCTTCAATTATGGTGAATAAATTATTATAGTTAATAAACTCATCATAAAGGGTTGTTGTAATAGCGAAACCATCAGCTACCGAAAACAGCATTTTTTTTGACAAATTATATAATTCGCCAAGTGAACAGCATTTTCCGCCTACTAAACTTTTGTTCTTATATGAACAATCTTTAAACCATAAAATTCCGGTCATAATTATATATATAAACTTTAAAAAATTTTATTATTTTAATCATAAAAAATAAAATTTGTATTCACTTTTATAAGTGATAGATTTCAAGTCCTACAAGTGTCTTATTATGTAATATTTTGTTTTGTAAATATTCTAATAATGCACCTCCACCAGTAGAAACATATAGATTTTCTAAATTTGTTTTATCATTAATAAGTGATGCTGTCTCTCCTCCACCAATAATAATAGTCTTATCTTTTTGTTGAAAAAGGAAATTCAATAATTCTAAACTACCTTTTTTATAATCTTCATGTTCAATAACACCTAAAGATCCGTTCCAAAAAATAATATCACTATTTTGAATATAGTATTTTAACCACTCTAAACTATCATGACCTATATCATAGACATTTAATTTTGTATAAGTAATCGCCTCAATATATTGTGATTTTCCATCTAAATTATCTGAACCATAACCATCACACATAACAAATTCATTAACGCTTGTTGACTTGTATTGTTTTGCTAATCCTCCTGCAATATATATTTTAGAATTTGGTATTTTTTTGAGAGAATCTATTATTGGTAATTTATCTTGTATTTTATTACCACCAATGATACCAAGTACTTTTTTATCAGGACTATTTACTAAACTACTAATAGCATCTAATTCTTTTTTAATCAGTCGACCATAACCATATGGTTTTCCAAAATATTTCATGGCATAAATACTTAAATGTTTTCTATGAGCGCAACCAAATGCGTCACAAATAAAAACATCACCTAGTTCTTTGTAAATATTGACAATTTCTTCACATTTACTAGAGTCTTTTTCATATGCAGTTTCCTCTTCATGAAAACGTAAATTTTCTAATAAATATATACCTTCAAAAGAATTAACATTGTCTAATGTTTCTTTACTTAGTCCATGTTCTAGAAATTTTACTTCTCTCAATAAGTATTTTTGGAGAATTTTAATTAAAAACTGTAGTGAAAGTAATTTATCTTTACCCTTAGGTCTTCCAAAATGAGAAGTGAGAATTAAATATTTGGGGTTTTTATCTAGAATTGTTTTTATAGTGGGAATTGCTGAAAAAACACGAAAATCATCAGTCACCTCACCTGCTTTATTTCGCGGCACATTAAAATCAAGGCGACATACAACTCCTTTTTCTTCAAAATTCAAATTTTCAAAATAATATTTCTCATTAATTCTATTATTGAAATTATACATTGTTTCTACCATACGAATTAGTTGTGCCGAATATGACCACTCATTATCATACCATAAAAATAGTTTGAATTTTCCATTACCCATCGAAATACACGCGTTTATATCTAATATAGTTGGCGTAAGCGTTGTTGTAAAATCACTACTTACAAGATTTTTATTTGTTACGTTATAAACTATATTATAGAATTTACTGGATTTCAATAATTCTTGAATATCGGTTAAAGAAACATTTTGGTTTTCAAATTCTATATTCATATCAATAAGTGAACAATTGACTACTGGAACTCGCACACTCGTGCCATGTATTTTACCTTTAAGATTTGGTAAAACACTTATAATCGAAGATGATGCACCAGTTGTATGTGGAATAATATTATTAATTATAGAACGGTTTGATCTTGATCCTTTTTGTTGAACATCTACTACATATTGAGACGCAGTTGTTGCGTGTATTGTTGTGAAAACACAACTCTTTATGGTAAATGCGTCCTCTAAAATTCGTAGCATTGGCGCAATACAATTTGTTGTACATGAAGATCCTGATATTACATGTTCACCATTATATTTATCATCATTTACACTATATATAAAAGTAGATGTTGAGTCTTTTGGTGGAGAACTCATAATAATATAAGGTACATTATGATTTTTACATTTTTCTGTTGTCAAGTATGCTCCAGTAGCGTCAAATAAATAATCACAATTCCAAGTAATTTTTTTCGCATCTCTCTCATTAAATAAACTAATTATATGGTTATTTATTTCAAATGTATTATCATCTAGTATTTTAACATTTATATTTATACCATGTTTATGTGTAGTATCATATGTTAAATAATCTTGGATTTCGTTTATTAAAATATTAGGAGCATTTAGACAGGTTACTAAATATTTTTCATTTTTAAGTAACTGTAAAAGAAGACATTTACCAATTCTACCAAAACCATTAATACCAACCTTAATCATATAATTTATTACTATTTTTTATTTTTTAAAATAAAAACAAAAAATATTAAGTATTTATATATTTACATGTCAAAAATAGAAAAACAACAGTGTGAAAAATGTCTAGGTGTTGGTTTAATTAAGACTGATGTAAAAATTTGTCAAATATGTGATGGCATAAAGTGTATGAGTTGTAATTCAACTGGTTTAGAAGTAATGCCATATAGTGAATGTAGTGAATGCGATGGTTTAGGTACTGTTCAGAGAATTATACATATTACGGAACCTGAAATTAAAACTAATTTCATACATCACGCTAACAATAATGCGAAATAAAATTATTAAACTAAATCATAATATGGATTATCATTTATTTTCATACCACAATACTCTTTTGGTTTCTTTTTATAATCAACTGGATCATAAATACCACCAGCTTTCGCGTTTTCTAATAAAAACTTGAAGTTTTGCCAAAAGTCTTGCTTATGACCAACTGACTCTGTCATAATGTGAGACAATTCATGTAACGCCACAAATGTTAATGTATTTAGATCTATTAATCTATTGCCTTCCTTTGTTTTATTTAAACAAAACGCTATTTTCTCACCTTTATTTTCACTGTATGCAGTTAGTTCACTGGTTGGCAATGTTTCGCTGATTTTTTTGGGATTAAAACCTTCGACTAGGCGGATTGTTCGTGGATCTTCAGGATGTGTTTGTTTCATATAGGCGACCATATCTTTCATTTTTTGAGTAACTTCGGCTAATAAGTTTGCCGCTAGTTCTAATTTCTCTCTTTCACGAACACAATATGTGTTACCATCTTTTGAAGCGATTATACATTTCAAATTGAAGGCGTCAGAATCATAATATATTCTTAAACAAAACAAAAGTATTACTGCTATGAAAATATAAAAAAATATACCATGTTTTTCCATATATATTTACTTCTAAAAAAAGTAAATATAAATTTATAAATGTCTAAGAAACTACTTTCAAAGTAGAACCACTTTTGATTTTATATCGAATATTTTGGTCTTCTATAACAATACAACCTTCCGATGGATTTCCAGAGCATCCACCTCCATGAATTAGGAATCCAGACCGACCACACATATTATTAGACGATGATGGATATAATTCATAACAATATGGCATCCCCTTAAAAGTCATCATGTTTCCTAAACTATATGTACCTTGGGGAAGAGGACCAACAGATACTTGGCATTGACATGCTGGGTTATTTCGACATGATCCAGATTGTCCTGAGCAACAACCATAAGTGTCAATATATGTGCCATCATAACCAACGCCATAAAAATGGTGCCCTGATTGTGAATATGTGTAGGGACCGCCAGTTGTAAGACCTAACATATCTTTCATATCTGTAGCATTTGTTCGTGGTTTGTCATATGAAAAATTATTGTCTGAGAAGACCGAAGAGAGAAAAGTTATAATGTATAAAAATGTAAAAAATCTCATTATATATTCATTATATAAAAAAATATATTTATATATTTACTTTTATATATTTTGTATTTATTTAATATCTAACTCCATAATGGTATATATTTTTTCTTCATCATATTTTTCAAAGTATTTAAAATAAGGATAATTTTCAAAGGAGCAATCGACAACTTCGAAACCATATTTCTGGTAATAAGAGACAACTTCATCAAGCGAACTCAATACAATTTTTACCTTTTTTGAAGTTGTTCTTGTTTCTTGTTTTATTCTTTCTATGAAACCATTCAGCAATTTTGTAGCGTAACCTTTACCTCTAAATTCTCTGTCTGTACTTATAACCATTATATAATACATAATAGTGTCACATTTTATTTTATTTTGTCTCGAATAAATCATACACGAAGGACACGAACGAATAACAAATGTATCCTCTGTACAATAATATGCCGTCTTATTTGAGTCATATTTCAATAAGTTTTCAATATAATCTATTCCTATTGCTCCATAATTAAAATAAGTAAATATCATCTGATTATCATTTTTGAACTCTTCTAATCTATCTAAGATCTCATCTACTGGCGTTGTATCGATTATTTGATTTTTAATATCATCAGAAAAGAATATCATTTTATTTAATTTATATACAATATACTATAAATTAAACCTTATATTATTTTTTTTATTTCATTTTTATTTTTTATTTGAATTTTTTTTAAGTGTTCTTCTTGTTCTTCTCTTATTTTTAGTTTTCTTAATGGTTTTCCTACGTTTTCTAATTCCAAGACCTAAATTATGGTTACCCTGTAATTCAAGAATTTTTTTCAAATTAGCAATAGATAATGATGAAACATCAGGACCAAAATTATTTGTTAAAATATTACAAGCGCCATTTGTCATTTGTTGTTTTAATTCTTCATCGGCAATACTATAAACATAACTTGATAACAATTTTTGAAAAACACGACATTCTACAAGAACAACATCATCATCTAATTCCATTTTTGCCGAATATTCATCAACACCTTTATATTCAAGCCAATCATAATCTATTATATTACCACTATCATTATTTTTATTACTTTCATTGTCAACCGGATCTTCAAAAAAATCAAAATAACTTACTAATGAATAAATCGGATCACCATAATTTTTATTTGACTTTTCTAATGTATTTGACATAGATAAAGCACCTTTTCTTAATTTAATATGAGGAGAATTCATTTGTTTTAGTATGTCTGGTTGAAAAATAATTCTTTTTATAATATCAATAGCAATGGAATTATCAACATTTAATATTTGTTCAATCTTACTTTTCAAAGTAGAGTACAAAACATAGTTGCTATGTCTAGAATTAAAAAATAATAGATTCTTTAAATACTTGGGTTGTTTTTCGGCACTTTTAAATTCATAATAAAGTTTAATTTTTAATAGAATCAAACATAAATAGTTTTTAATTATTTCAACACCTTCGTGAATTTTGTATTCAGAATCACTTTTATTATAGTTATCAACCAAACTATCTACACAATTTTTTACATTTAATAAAATTTCTAATTTAGAATTTATATATGTACTGAACGATGGTATAGATTGTAAAGTATCTGTAAGTAGAGCAATCATTACTTCCATAATATGTTCGCATTTTGCTGAAAATGTCATTTGAAAAACAGAACACGCGTCATCAATTGTAAAAGGACTGTCATACATTTGGGTTAACAAATAATATAAATTTGTATCTGGTTTATGATATAAAACACGTTGTTCTGGATTGGCGATAATTAATTCTGAATATTTGTCATTTCCATCTTTATATTTCATAATAAAATTACCAGGTATTGGTTTTAAATCAGACAAATGGTGTAATAGATTTTTAATCATATTTAAAAAAGTATTGATTATAATATTCTCGCTTTGTTGTGGTTTATAGTATGTAAAAACCCATTCTACGTTTGAATGAGTTGCGCAATCAGTGCTAGTATCTTTAAATAAAAAATGAATTTCATAATCTTGATTTTTTTCAATGTCTCTGAATAAATACAAATTATTTTTTTCATCACTATAATCTGATATAGGAATTGTTGTACTTTTTGATTTTATATCTTCTTCAGAAGGATAATAGCAAACTGAAGACAATTTTTTTATAAAAGGAGACATTGCTATATCATTTGTGATATAAAATGAACTATTGCTATCAATTTGATTATTATCATCATATATTTTTTCTTCAACCATTTCTTCCAAACGCGCTATAATATCTTCATCAATATCTTCTGGGTTTTCTTCAAACTTTTCAAATTCTAAAATATCTTTTCGCGCTGTATCAGAATTAAATAATATTATTTTGCTAGGTTCACTAGATTTTGAAGAATGAATAGATTTTGAAGGATGACTAGATTTTGAAGAATGAATAGATTTTGAAGGATGACTTGATTTTAAAGAATTGTTTGATTTTAAAGAATGACTTAATTTTGAAGAACTTTTGATTTCCGATGAATTACCACCTTCAAATAAATTACCAAGTCCCCATGATTTGCTGCTTTCCAATGATTTACTACCTTTCAATGATTTACTACCTTTTGATGATTTACTGCTTTTCAATGATTTACTATATTCGGATGAATTTTCATCTTCTGATGAATTGACAAAATCTGATCTAGTTAATTTCATTAAAATGCCGCATTCAACTTCGTAACCAATGCTTAATATATATTGTAATCCATTTATGTTACTTATATCACCTCCATAATTATTGTATTTCATTATATATATTACTTAATAATATCTTTTATGATATTATTAAATTAAAAAATAACTAAATAATAAGTTAGGTAAGAATTTAATTTTTAAAATATTTACTGAGGACCAGATCCCAACTCTAGAGGAGGTCTCATGAAGTCAGGTTCAATTGTGGATTGATTCCAGGGTCCCACAGACAATTGAGGGTTAGGAGGTTCAGATCTAATTTGGAGATTGGCGTTTCTCAAAGTTTGTCCAATAGTGTCAATACCAATATGGTAACCCGCCTTGAGCAAGTTAACGTTGGCGAGTTCGCCCTTGCCGGAGGGATTTAATTGAGCCCATTGACTGTTAGTATCCTTGGGCAAAAGTTCAGCAGGGTTTTGGATATTGGGTTGAGTACAAGACGATGGCACGCCGGGCATACTGGTTTGAGTGCCGTTAGCGGAAGCGAAAACTTCGTTGCCGTTGGGATCAGAGGGACGAACACCGGCCGACGCTTGAGCGTTTGTGTTCTTATATTGTTGTTGCATTTGAGAGTTAGACTCATAACCATATGATCCTTTATTTGTCAAGTAAGTACTAAACATACTAACGCCATAAGCGACAATTAATAAAACAATAATAGCACCTATTCCATAATCATTCCAAAAGTTCTTAAAGGAGAAGCTCATTATATAAAATTAATGATAAAATAAATTTTAAGAAATCATATTAATTATAAATACTTTAAAATAAATACCTGTTTTTTCTAAAGGTTTATAACTCTTCCAATTCACTTTCTGAAACTTCATCTATTTCAGCGTCAAAATCGCTATCACTATCAATAGTATTATCTATCATATATGTTTTCTTAATATTCTTAACTTCTAAATAAGCTAAAATAGCGTTCTTCTTCGCTTCCTTAGCCTTTTTTCTAGCTTCAACATACAATTCAAAATAGACCTGATTTGGTTTTTTTAATTGAATACTTTCTAAAGTATTTTCTAAATCGGTATTTATAGTAACTTCCTTTAATGCATCAGGATCATCATTATTAATTTCGTCTAAATCCTCAAAATCTAAATCAATATTTAAATCCTCGTCTAAAGTGTTTGTGGTTTTGTCTTTATTTTCATCAATTTCCATTTCCATTTCCATTTTTATATTTTCTACTTTCTCAGAATTATCTTCTAAATCTATCTCTAAATTAGTAGAGTTATTTGTATCTAATTCATTAGTATCTAAAGCGTTATTAGTATCTAAAGTGTTAGTATTATCTAATTTAATGTCTAAATCATCAATAATATTGACTTTTTGTAATAATCCTAAATTATTGTTTCTCTCTAAAGGTTTACTTTGCTCTTGTGAAACCTTCGGTTTAGATGTTTTAATAAGACAATTATTAAATATAGGTTCATTGTTTAATACCATTGCTTGTTTCAACTCTATTTCAATTTGAAAATTGCGTGATGTAAATTTAATACCTTGTATTTCTAAAATCGAAATAATATTTGTCTCACTTGTTATATGCGTCATGTCTAAAATAACCTCATTTTCATTATAAATTTTTACAGCAGGTTCATCAGATCGTGTGCTCTTAATATTTGTTCGAATTAAGTAATATTTACCCGATTTATAAATACGAATTGAAGAATTAAAAGCAGTTTCAATGTCATTTTTTTCTAAATTATTTTGAAACCAATCGTAACGTTTTTCATAAAGCAGATTTTGACATCGTTCTTCTAAATTTTCAAACCAGTTTAATAAAGTCTCTGAATTTTTATCAAACATTAAATCACAATAATATTTTTTACCTGTTTTAACAAAACCTTGTCTAGTTTGTCCCTTGGTTGTTTGTATGTATAATGGTTTCTTATTATACTCAATTTTTGTAAAATAAGCGCCACCTTGTATACCAGATGGATGTGCTAGAGTTAATTGATTAAAGTCAAATGTCTCGTTTGGTTCAACAATATTTTCCATTATTATTGAAAATATAGAAAAATTAAAATATAATAACACGCATAAATTAAATATAATTTTTATTTATATTAAGTATGAAAGATTCGTTAGTTCAACAATGTTTAGATATATTAAAACGTGATGACGTTAAAAATGAATTTAAAACTATGTTCAAACCATTAATCGATTTTATATTATATGAAATAAATCCTTATATTTATATAACGGTTACTCTTGTTTTTTTAATTTTTATAATGATTTTAGCAATATTAGTTATATTAATTTTATTATTGCGTAATAAACAAATTATAAATAAAGTTTTTTAAATATTTTATTCTTATTAATCTATATAATGCCACGTAAAAGTAGAAGTCGCAGATACAGAGGAGGTGCTGGAGCAGCAAGTCCTTCATCATATAGTTCAGCTGCTGGTTACGGTGTTGCCGTAAATGGTCCTTCAGTTGAAGGTCAATTTGATAGAACATTTATGGGTACTGGTCCCGCAACTTATCGAGGTGTTCAAGGACAAATGACTGGAGGAAGTCGCCGCAGACGCAGCAGACGCGGTGGATTTTTGGGTGCTATGGGTAGTGTTATTAATCAAGCAATAGTTCCATTTAGTATTCTTGGTATGCAACAAACTTATAAAAAGAAACATTATGGTGGTCGCAGATCTAGACGCTATAGTCGAAGACGTTAATAAAATATAAATAAGTAATAATATTATTTATATTTTGTTTTATATTCGTATAAGAATAATGAGTTTTGAAAGTAAAATTCAACAATGGGTTTCACTAGATAACCAACTTAAACAGTTAAATGAAAAAGTTAAGGATTTACGCGATAAACGCAACGATTTAGAGGAAAATATTACAAGTTACGCTTCTGAAAATAACCTTTCTAATGCGACTGTAAAAATAGGTGATGGAAGACTTAAGTTTACAAATACCAAAGTTCAGGAACCATTAACATTTAAATATTTAGAAAAGACTTTAGGTGAAGTGATTAAAAATGAAGCGCAAGTTAAAATAATTATGGAACATTTAAAGCAAAAAAGATCATTTAAAATTGTTCCTGAAATAAAGCGGTTTTCTAACAATTAATTATTATATAACTATTTTATATGAGCTATATAGGAGCAAATGATTTAGTTTTCAATAATAATAAAGTAGATGGTATTTTTGGTGGTGGTTTTAGTGTTAATTCTATAATGATGAAAGGTGGCATATCTCCAATAATGACTTTAAATACTAATAATACACAAAATGGAGGTTCCGCAGATAAAGTTTCTGATATTTTTGGTGGATTAGCAGTTCCCGCTTACGCTTATTATAATGGTGGTTTTACTAGTAAACATACTACTTATAAAAGTAATGATTCTGACTCAGAAGATGACGTGATAGATGATGATTTACACGATAAACTATTGGGTTTAGTTAGAGAACACGATAACAAATTGAAACAAGAAGAGAGAAAAAAGAAACGCACTAGAAAACATACTAGAAAAACTAACAGAGTGGGTACTAGAAAAAATTTTAGGAAAGAAGAATCTCCTATTGAATAATCGTTAAAATAATTTCTATGATAAAATATTATAAAAATTATTATTTTAAAGCGTGAGTTAAAACGATCCCCAAGTGTTATAATTAAATGGTGACACTAATATATCATCCACTTTAGTTTTCCAAAAATCAACTTGTTTTTGAAATGCTATATCTTCTGCTGTTTCAGGATAAGGTGTTGTTGTTTTCATGAGTTCTTCTTCTTCACTTGTTATCTTTGGTTTATTACCATAACAATTGACACCAAATCGCAGTTGTGGATTTGCCATATAACCCCCATTTATACCAGGTCTTCCGCAATCATTTTCATGACCCTTTATGTTTTGTAAATTATCAAATGTCTTTTGTTGTGTTGGGAACAACGCCATTTGTCCATCAGACCATCCGTAATTACACCATTCAGCACCATTTTTATATGAGTCTTCAATTTGCTGATATGTTGCTAATTTAGCGCCATATGCTTGACATAACGCTTTCGCATTTGTATAATTGTAATAATTTCCAGGAATATTAAAAACTTGTTTCTTAAATCTAATTTCAGGTACAGGAGCAGGTTGATATGTGCTTTGATCTACTACTATATCTATTTTTGGTTTGTTTGTAAATAAATCTGTTAAATATGCTGTTACACTAATGCTAAAAAAATATTGAAACGCATTTACAATAATTAAAATAACTAAAATAGCTACAATAATAATACTAAAAAATTGACCATTACCATTATCGCCAGTAATACTTTTAAAACCACTATTTTCACTATTTCCTAAAGAAGATGAAAAAGCAAAATATGAAGCAATTACTAGTATTATAATTATAAAAACTATAGGATTGAGTATAAAATTATTAAATTTGCTATAATAATTAACAGGATCTGTTGTTGTTGTTGTATTTACCTCCATATATATATATTTGAATTAGTTTTTTTATTAATAATAAATTATGATAAATTCTTTTTTCTATAAAATAAACAATATGCTTTGGGTGAAATAATTGACTCGACTAATCCTACTTCAGAAACCGAAGTGTCATTAAAATGATACCATTTTCCATTTGCGTTTTTAACATATGCTGTATAATGACCTCCAAGTACGCCTCCACTGTGGTTACAAACACCATACAACTCATAGATATATGAGTTTTTTTTATAACCAATGACATATTTTGATAAATCTAAATCGTCTAAAGGAAATGAAATTAATATTTGGTTCTTTTGATTTCTAGAATTAAATCGTTTAAAATCTATTGTCAATATATTCGGAAATGACCAAAACTGAATACGTTTTTTTATATTTATTTTCTCTTTCGTCTCATCATTAAACCACGCATTATCACCTTCTAATTTTTCCCCTTCAACATACAACTCAAAACAATCGATTAGCGACGGTGTCTTATTATTTTGAGGAATCGGTAAATCTATCATGAAATATGGTTCAGGAGTTATCTTAATTCTTTCTCCGGTTTCCAAATTAGAGATTTCTGAAACATGAACAGCATAAAATAAATTCCAAATTTCGGAATATTCTTTTGAATACATTGTTTTTATCATTTCAAAACATTTTACTGCTATTATGTCTGTTTCATTTTCTGTTTGACCCGATATTGTCATTTTTATTTCTCTCGAAAGTGAATTATGAAAACAATCTATTACAAATAGTAAGAATTCAGGCAAGTCATTTTGAGAATATCCTGTAAACATATCCATTCCCTTAATCTCAGCAAGTTTTTGAATTGTCTTTATAAATTTACCTGGAGATACAATACAATTATTACTCCACAATAATTGTCTCAAATTATCCCACTCTAATAATAATGCCGAATCACATTTATTTTTTAATTTTTTCTTAAAATTTTCCATATTTAATACTTGATTTAATTCATATGTATGAGATAATATTTGCATACAGGAATTTATAAAGCACGTATTTCCTAGATTCGATAATCCACTAAGTCCTTTATTTTTATAATTGTCTATAAAACTCATTTACTAATAATAATTATTGTAATACATTTAAACAGATTTAATATATATATTTATAAATTATGAATAACATAAATATATCTAATGAACACTTGATGTTAATAAATATTTTAAATACTATGTACAATGATAATAATAGACAAATACAAAATCTTAATGATCAGAATATTCAAATTCTTAATATTATAACGGATATACTTTATCTTCCTAGTTCTTATAATAATCGACAGTCTAATAATCGCCAGCAAACAAATAATCGTAATTCTAGTAATCGCCAATCTAGTAATCGTAATAACACCCAAAATAATTTAGGTAGTATATTTTTAAATAATAGACAATATATTATTGACGATATACAAAGAGTCGATTTGCCTTTAAACACTACTAATGGATCAGGAATAGAAGGTAGACTTACTGGTAATTATAGAGATGCTGCGAGAGATGCTGCGAGAGACGTTGCGAGAGACACTTCTTCTCACACAGGAAGACAGCAAACCGATAGAACAAACAATATTTTTTCAAGTTTATTTCAAAATTTTTTTGAACCAATTCTGATATATCCAACTTCTTCTCAAATTGAAACCGCAACGCGTAGAGTATTGTATGGTGATATTGTATCACCTATCAATAATACTTGCCCTATATCTATGGATACTTTTAATGATAGTGATACTGTTACAATTATAAGGCATTGTGGTCATATTTTCAATAGCGATGAATTAACTACTTGGTTTCAGAGTAACTGTAGATGTCCTGTATGTAGATATGATATACGAAATTATAACAGAAATTCATCATTTAGAAATAATGAAGAGAGAAGAAATAACACTAGTTTTTTTACACACGATGTATCGGGAAATATTTTGTATAACGAAGATGCGTCTGGTAATTCTCTTCAATGGTAAATTAATTTTTAGATATATATTTATAAAATATTTATATATTATATAAAAATATGAAAAAGAGTTTGATGAAAGGTGGATATAGTTTAGATCCCGCTACTGGAGTTATTACTGTAGGCGGAAGTATTATATTAATATTAATTATTTTGGATACTTTTGGTGTTACCAATATATTCGGTAAAGGAGGACAAGGTAAACGTCTATAAATTAGACCATAATTAATGTTAATATATTTTTTATAAACAATATAAAGATATATACTTTAATATAATTATAAAAATGAGTGTAAATAACAGAAGAAGTGGAAGAAAGTGGACTATTAATGAGTTGCTCACCTTACAAAGGGAGTATGAATTATTGGAATTGACTGTACAAGAAATTGCTGAGAGACATAATAGAAGCGAGTTAGCAATTCTTTATAAACTACAGAGTGAGGAACTAATTGATTCTTGGAATAGCGCTCGTGGGTTTAACTCTGAGAATTATCAAAACAGTGTTAATTCTGTAGAGACACCTCAAGAAGTCGGTGGTGATGATGATGATGAGGATTATCAATTTGAGGAGGAGGAGGAGGAGGAGGATGATAATGATGACATTTCTGATGACGAGAGTGAGGTTGAGAAGTTAACTGAGCGCGTATGGAGTCTTGAGACATCTGTTAGTGAAATTAGTTCAATGGTTAAGAATATTTTTAGTATTTTATCTAGTAAAGAGAGTAGCAAGAGTTCTAAGCGTAAACCTTTGCGTTCATCTACTAATTCCGTTTAAATTTTATAGATGTATACCAAATAATAACGCAATTAAATAAAGAATAAATAAATCAATTATAAAAATTATAAAAAAATGATATACTTTTCTATGAGCGAAATGACTAAATTCATTATTAGGATACATTATATTCCATTTACTTTCTATTATTTTTAGTAATTCATAAGTTAAAAATCCTGCTATAAAAATTAATGATGTTCTTAACGCGTGTACAAGAAATATGTGATGATTTATTTTAATAATTATATGGCAATTAAAATAAAATAAAATAATATTTATTTAATGTTTTCTAGACTTTCTTCTTTTTTGTTTTCCTTTTTTCAATTGCTTTCTCGTTTTTGAACCACCATGTAATAAACGAGATGAATAATTAGTTTCTTCCTCTTCCTCTTCATCAAATGGATCTACAATCTTAGTATAACCTTTTTTGAAGGGTACGTCTTTATCAATATCATATGGGTCTAAACTTTCTTGATATCTTTTATGTTGAATTTCTGGATCCTTTTCTTTTACTTTTCTATCTACTTTATCAGCATCCATCATTAGTTCATCATATGTGTAACCATAATCATTAGGATTATACTTAATCATAAACTGTTTAACATATTCTTCTTTTTTTCTATTATTTTGAATTATTTCCTTGGGATATCTATCTAATTGTTCTCTAGTATAACCATACAAATTTACTGGATATCTTTTCATATAATCATTAATAAATTTTTCACGCTTTTTTCTCTCTTCCATTCTCTCTCCCCTTACTATATTTTCATAGTTTTGTCTTTCTCCCATTCTTCTTGCTCTATCTTCTTCTTCTATCCTATTTCTTTCTGCCTCACGGGTGTTTCTCGCTTCATATTCTTGTTGACGCCTTTGTTGTTCTTGTTGTCGTGATACCTCAGCATCTTGCTGTGATTTTTTAATATAATCAAGTTTTTTCTTAATTATACCACAATTTTTACGTTTCTTTGAAAAAGGATTCCATCTTGTTTTATCACAATTACAAGCAGCGTTATATTTTGCAATTGATTCTTCATCATTATATAATTCAGGGTCATCACAGTCAATCATATTTACTACATTATTCTCACTACTTGTAGTAAATGTTTGTGTCATTAATTGTTTAGACAAATTAGCGTCTTTACGTTGTGTATTAAATACATCTTTATATTTCAAATCAAGAGCTTTACAATACTGACTATTGTTTTTTCTACCATACCAAGTTTTTGGACAACATTTTTGATACTCACTGTGTAATTCATTTGATGATTCTAAATTAATTAAATTATTTGGGTCACACTCAGAGTTATGTTTGTCTTTAAACAACCCAAAAAAACCACCTTTTCTACTTTTACCTCTTTTACTATTTTTTTTGTTACTTTTTAATGTTTTTTTATTCGACATTTATATATTTATCTAATAAAAAATATTCATAAATTTTATATAATCTCTAACATTTAATATTTTACTTTTTACAAAACTTTGTTATACTTTGATTTCCTGCTTTTTCATTATTTGTTTCTCTTAAATATTCATCAAATAGTAATACCTTTACTTCTTTATTTCGCATTTGTTCCAACTTATCTTCAAATTTTTCCGGATCCGTATTTTTACGCAATATCTCAATATCCTTTTTAAAACTCTTGATTTTTGGCATCTTATTTTGCATCAACCATATTTTCTCAAGCACTAAAGCAAATAATTGTTGCACCGGTTTCATAATTTGATTTGTAATGTAAAATGAATAGTCTATTTTTAAATTGTGTTCCGTAATATAGGTCGGTGTCTCTATTTTTTCTCCTTGTAACGCCTTCTTATTAGTCGTATTTATATACACAAATGGTATTCTATCTCCTGAACTCGGTTTGTTACCTGGATCTCGCGCTGTAATTCTATCTGCTAAAACTTTGTGAGCGATTGATTGTGGATTTTTATAACCTGAACGCAACGATTTTGTAATAATTAATTTATCCATTGGATACTTTTCATCTACTATATTTTGAAGACACGATTTTAAGAAATCAGTCGCCTCCTTGATATTTTGCTTTTTCATTAAAATATCAATAATACCACCATAAATATCCTTAACGATTGGCGCGTTATCACGACGTTTTAACACTATTCCCATTTCTTTACGTTTACATTTATTTGGATCAGTTTCATAAAGCATACCTACATATCGTTTCTTTGATAACAAACAAAATGGCATAAATGTTTTCTCATACTCAAAATCGTGTGGTGATTTTAAGAATTTTGCTGATATGTCGCCTACTTGTTGTGCCAATTCAATAGTAATTTCCAACGCTTTTTTACCACGAATAGGGGTTCCATCTAACTCTTCCAAATTAAATGTATAAAATACTGAATCAGTGTCACCATATATGTATTCGGCGCGTGTTTTTACTTTTCCATAATTAGTTGTATCGCAAATATTATTTCCATAACATTCCTCTATCATTTTTTTACCATATGTTAAAAGTAGTCGACCTGTTGCTGTAGTACAAGCAGCAATATCTTTCTCATAAAATGTGCTAGTTTTAGCACCACATTGCCCATAAAGAGAGTTTGCAGTCACTTTATAACCTAATTGACGCTGCTCTAAAACTTGCTTCATGAATTCATCAGTTTGTTGAGGAATTAATTTTCTCGTATCTTTTCTCGCTTTTAATAATTCTTTTAAAATAGATGGCATAATTGCTTCGCCTTCGCCTGTTTCAGTAGCGTATGGTTGAGCAAACCTACAAATCTTATGACCTGCTTTTACTTTTTCTGCTGCTGACGTTGGCGTTTTTCTTACATAACGATATGTATCATAAGTACAATTTACATATTCGTAACCAGGTAAATTATCATATATATAATTGTTATTAGCATCTTTTTCACCCCATTCTTCTATTAAAACACCGTCTAAATTATACTCTTTAGTCCAAACCTTACTATCGTGTGACAAATTTTCACTAATCATTGAACTTGGATACAATGACGCATAATCATTACACGCCACTGGATTGTCCAAATATAAATCGCATTTTGGTTCTAAAACAATCGCACCCTCATATCCTTCATCGAGTCCACCTTTTTCAATTACAGGCATTAATGTGCGCTTTTCTCGGCATTTCTTTGATACAAAACTAGTTAACTTGATACCTTGACCTCGCATTACCAAGAAATTAATTGGTACACTACAAATCTTCGCCATCTCAATAAAACCAGTTAAAATATCCGATTTGTTAAATAAATAGTGAACTAAGTTACAATCCTGAATACAATATTTTGCGATTACTGCTCGATCATCTGCTGTTCCATTTGTCATTCTGAAAATATCCTTAGGCGTTACGTCATCTTTCGCCAAACACCATCGCACCTTTTTACTAGTATCCGGATTTACACAACCTTCAATCTTGAATTTACCATTTGGTTTATCGACATATGTTACGATAAATTTCGCACCATCATCATAATAATCTACTGAATGACCAATTTCTTCAAAGTGTACGAAACTACCGACTAGTAATCCTGTCATATTTCCAGTTTTAATCTCAGTTTCACTACCAATATGATCTAAATTTTTGACAAAATCACCAATAAAATTACCAGCAACATAATCTAGTTTATAACTGGTTAGATTTGCTTCACGTCTATAGAAATTGTATAAATCGACTTGAAGACGACCGTTCATTTTAATAAACCGTAAGTCATGTTGACCACTTGCTATTTGTATACTACTTTCTTCTATTTTATATTTTCCAGTTTCATTATCCAAACTAGCGCACACTTCATCTTTATTACGTGATAATTTTAAAAACTCTTCAACACAACCGGTTTCTTCAGCGCGGTGAAACATAAACTGATAATCAAAACCAAATATATTGTAACCAATAATAATATCTGGATTTTCACGTTGAACCAATTTTTGCCACGCCATTAATACTTCTTTTTCCGTATTATACGACTCGACAATACTATTATCAATTGGTAATTCAGAGCACGTATTTAGAACAATACAATGGTTTTTAAATGGTTCTTGCTCTCCATAATTCATAAAGGTTGAACCAATAAATGTACATTTATCACCTTCTAGTTTTGGAAAATTTGCATTTAATGATATATTCAGTTCATTTAATTTACCTTCACGTTCAAATTTTTTATCGCATAAAATATCAACTATTGTCGCTTTTTTATCAGTATACGATTTAACAAAGTTTTTATGTTCAAATTCATCATCATCTTCGCCCGATGCCATTTTTTCAAATAGACTTTCTAAAGTGTTAGCGTCATCGTATTCACTTGTTTTCGCCAAATTTCGAACTTGTGATGTTAACCATTTATCACACATTTGCTCGACTTTTTCCCTTGATTCAGGTATTTTCTTTGGATAAACTAAATCAATATTTTCCAGTTTATCATACCTAAATGCTGTCATTATAATTTTTCTTAAAAGTGTTTTACACGATTCAATATTTAATTCTGTTTTTAAATTTTCAAAATATTCTATAATATTTGTCGCTAGTTTCTTGTAGGTCTTAATTGGAACCGGAAAATCGCCATGACTACTACTTGCTTCAATATCAAAACTCATTATTTTATAAGGAACACGTGTTTCCTTATCATTTAAAGGCACAATATGTTTATAATTAATTATATATTCAAAACTACAGTTTGTTTTTTTTGTTTCTCCTACAAGTTCAATTGTTTTCTTTTTTGGCAAAGCAATCCAACCAGAAGGACTCACATCTCTAATATGAAAGAAACGCAATAATGGCGGAATATTTGCTTCATATAATTTTATATTTGTATTGTTAAATTTATAACCATCTTCTAATAAAGTGTGACCTTTGTTGTAATCGGTATACCATAAATTTTTGACTTTATTAAACGCACTCATACTAGCAAATTCGAATTTTATAAATTTATGATCCTTACCTCCATCAAAACCATATAGTTTTTTTCGTTTGATTATAATACATTCGGTAATTGATTTTTCATAATATTTACCAATTTTTTCTTTAATATGTGCTAAGAAAGAGTCTTTCATTTGAATTGACCAACTATCATTTACCAATACATAAAAGAATGGTCGATAATCTTCGGCAATAATAGAACACGTTTCACCTTTTTCATTAACACCAAACATTTGAATTACGAATTTAGTTGTGTCCTTGTATACATTTGTTTCATTATCGCTATTACTAGACTCATCTTGCGATATCTTCTCATTATAAACATTAAAATCGAAAATTCTAAATATGTGTTCCATCTTTTTAATTAAATATAGTAATGTATGTTTATTTCATTTATTTTTATTCAATTTTATTTAAATTTGAATAAAAAGTAATAAATATTTTAATGTTTCCAACATAGTAATCCAATTAACAATAAAGCAGTTGAATTAAATATCTTAAATTGAACTCTGGAGGTCATATTTAAATTATCTTCCTTATAATAACAATAAGCCATTATATAAGATCCAATAGCGTACATGATAAATGTTGGAACATATATTTGTTTATTCACATAAATTATATGAATCAACTGTGCTAAAATCGCAATTGTAATCAAAACTCTAGAAATGTGTTGCAATTCCATTTTTATAATATAATAAAATATTATTATATTATAATGGCACAAAATCCTGTTTGCGCGATTGCTGTTTTTACAGACGATAAAATTAAAGGGTATGTTAAATTTACTGAAATTTTAAAAACTAATAATATTGCTATTGAACTAAATATAGTTGGGTTAAAGAATAATAGTCTTCACGGATTTCACGTTCATGAAGCAGGAGATTTAACTGATAAATGTACCAGTATGTGCGCTCACTTTAATCCTTATAATAAAAAACATGGTTGTCCAGGTATGAAAGAGAGACATGTAGGTGACTTAGGTAATATAGCAACAAATAATAAGGGTGAAGCAAAATACACATTTTATGATGATGTTATTAAATTAAGGGGAACCAAAGCAAATATTATTGGTAGAGGTTTAATAATTCACGCTGATGAAGACGATTGTGGTACTGGTGGAGACCCAGAAAGTTTAAAAACTGGTAACGCTGGTAAACGAATTGCTTGCGCTGTAATTGGATATTCAAAGGATAATTTTTAAATATATTTGGAAATCCTAAGATTAACGTCTTTTTCTTGAATACTTACAATATTGCTTTTGAGAGAAACCCTTTGGGCGTTTACAATTTATACTCATTTTATATTTTCTAGACCATTTACCACCAGTTATTCTTTTTTTATGTGTTTTTTTACTATTATTTTTATTTAATTTACGTTTACCACCTTTTAGTGAGTCTTTTGATTTTAATTTTATCCACTCTATAAATGAATCAATTGTTCTAGTTTTATGTTCTTCTTTTAAATCGCTATCTTCAAAATCCTCTGTAGTTTTTCCTTTGTTTGAAATATAGCGTATTGTAGGGAATCCTTTTGGTTCCGAACCAAAATTTTTTACCTTATCAATCAAATCTTTATCAATATCAACAACTAATATATTATTTTTTGAATTATTATCATCTAAAATATTTTCTAGTTTTTTCCATTCAGGGCGTGTAGCGTTACAAGGACCACAACCTTCCATATAAATTAACACAAATATATGTTTACCATCTTTAATAAAATTATTTAATATTGCAATTGGTGTTTCACCATTTTCATCCTTTTGATCATAATTTTTAGTATCAATATGTAGAAATACCATTATAATAAATAAATAGAAAATAAAATTTATCCTTATTAAATATATATGACATCATTATCTTTTTTATTTATATTGGTATTTTTTATTGGATTATATTTTTACGCAAAATGTAGTGACCCTGAATATCTAGAAGGTTTAACAAATAATAATAATAGTGCAAATAGTGGTATAAGATGTCCTAATTTGCTAATCCAAAAAGGTTCCAAATTTTACTTATACAACTCTAAAGTAGCGAAGGTTCCTGGCGTTAATCCAGTTGAATTTGATAATTTAGAAGATTATACAGAGTTTTTAGATTGGCAAAGAAGTCAAGGAATACGATGTCCTGTGTTGTATTTACAAGAAACTTATGACGCTCAAGGCAATCCAGTTTATAAGGTAAGACCAAGTGTTTCTGAACCACAAGCCGGTTTACCACCTAGTATCGCAAGTTCAACAGGTGATGTTATAAATGAGTCTTCTCTGGGTGATCCAAATGCTTTAGCATATCCAAACCCTACACTTTTGGTTGACGCCACTAGAAACGATCCACCTTATAATAAAAATTCTTATCCAGCATATGATGAAACATCATATTATGTAGGAACTACAACACCATTAGATGCGATGGATATGGCTCAAGAGAAATCGGGAGTTAGTCCAAATCCTATGGATCCAAATTGGGGTGGTTCACAATATACTCAAGAATTAGTTGATAAAGGATATTATAAGGAAAATGAGGTCTCTATTTATGTTGATTAAAAATATATTTAATAATAATAATTAAATAATATTAAATATATTGTATTCCTTGGTAGTTATTATTTATAAGAGTCTATATATTTCATAGTACTGTTTAAAGCACCTTGCGCTTGTTGCAATTGAGATAATTGAATCAATGATTTTTGAGGATCTGATTGATTTACATTTAAAGCAGTTTGCAACATTAAATCATTTACTAATTCATTTAAATTTAAAATAACATTCTCATAATCAGTTCGATATTTAGTAATTAATAATTGGTCCTCTATTTTAATTGCTTGCGCTTTGATCTGTGCCGCATAAGCAGCGGCGGTACCAGCAACTCCATTTGTTGTAGATGTAGTCGGTTGATTTCCTGAAGCGTCAGTACTCGTGGTCATACCCTCTACATAATTATTATTATTCAAATTTCTAAATATTAGATATGCAAAAAAACATATTCCAACAAATATACATAAATTCATCATCGATTGTTCCATTTATATACTATACTTTTATTTTTTCAATAAAAATTTAACAATATTTGCTAATGATGTCTTATTTATTTTTCGCGCTTGTCCCTTTGTATTTTGATAACTTATATCCTTTAAACAGGTTTCATTTTGTTGTATCTCTTGAATCAAATTTGGGATTGTTTTAAATTTATCCATAATAGCTACAGCAGTTACCGAACTAATTCCAGGTATTTGACAAAGCATTATCTCGGCAATGTTTTCCGGTGTTATATTTTCCTTCTTCACTTTTTTAACAACACTTATATAATCCTTATCTGTTTGCTCTACTGTTTCTTTTTCTAAATTATTTTCTACATTTTGTTCTTGATTATCCAGATTTTGCTCTGAATTTGTTGTAGAAACATTGGTTAAAGGTTTATATTCATAATACGCCTTTTTCTCCGATTTACTCAATTTGTTTGCTGTATTACAAATAAAAATTGCGGTCTCTTCCATTGAAAATGTTCTCATAACAGAGAATCCTTTGAAATAGTTAAGAGAGAACATAGCTGAATATAATGTTAGTTTTTCAATATTATTGTCCTTAAAACGGTTTGCTTTATTAACATCACCTTCAATCAAATAATAAATATTGTGATTATGATGATTTAAACCATTGAGTCTATATGACTGCTCTTCATATCGTCCATCTTTTATACTTGCTAGCAAATCATTCAAACATTTTCTCTCTATAATTAATTTATCTTCATTATCATCTGAAATAATAATGTCACCTAGTGGCAATGCAACAGTTTCGACCTTTAATTGTTTAAACGCTGGAATAAATAGTACTAGATTTTGTATTTGTTTTAGTAATTCTTGTTCGCGATTATCGACTTTAATTATCATTAGTATTCATATTTGCTAAATTGTTATTAAATTATTTTACACAAATATTAATATTTTTTATTTAATTTTGTTAAATAAAAAATTCCTAAACTTTTTATTATTTTTAACCCATATTGCCACCGTGAGTAGCGCGGTAACCATAGGATTGAGTTTGGATAGTTCTGTTGGGGATACAGAAACGAGGAATTGTTTGGGGAGCTCCAATCAAATTCACATTACTGCTTAAATACCAACCAACGCGAGGGGCGAGGCCAGCCTTCTTCATTCCACCACAAATATTTGTTCTATTAACAATTGACGCCGCATTACGGGCCGCTTTACCGCCAGACATATAGACCATTTTATATACTACAAAAATATTAAAATTTTATTTTATATTGAATTAAATTACTCTAAATAGTTATTTTAAATTAATTCTTCCGAATAATTAATTTTTATATATATATATAAAATGGACCCTAAAGATATTATAAATTTTATAAAAACTAGGAAAATTGCTACACTTGAGAAGATGCTTCAAGAACAAACTATAACTGATATTAATGTAAACGCTGAGTTGGGAGGTAATGAAAACGTTACCGCGCTAATGTATAAGAGCGGTATGTTAGAACCACTTTTAGTTGAGTGGTTATTGCTAAAGGCGAAAGAATTAGGAATTGATATAGTAAATTCTGTAGATAGTAGTAATCAGACAGCTCTGTTTTATGCTGCGTTTTATGGAAAACCTGATAATG